>Ga0209086_10000202_pt1 | contig 52946 bp, 47 predicted proteins | sample M_130207_XF_Meta_FD_187312 | JGI IMG/M metagenome (GOLD analysis project Ga0209086, IMG submission 187312) | Freshwater microbial communities from Lake Montjoie, Canada to study carbon cycling - M_130207_XF_MetaG (SPAdes) (version 2) | ecosystem: Environmental > Aquatic > Freshwater > Lake... | reverse complement strand
GAATCTCGCTGCCGCCTAGCGGCAGCGAGATTCCAAAGTGGCGGAATTTGGTGGGGGTGGGGGTGGGGGTTAGCGGGCGAGGACGGTGTAGGTGTCTGTGCCGGACTTCAAAACGGTTCCAGGCACCGCTCCATTGGCCACACCGTTCTCCACAATCGTCACGCCATTGACCAGAACACGCTTCACACCAAACGATCCCGCCGTTAATCGCGACGAGTTACCCGGAAGGTCGGTCACCAACATCGCATCTTCAGATCCGATTTCGTCAGGATTAAACACCACAACATCGGCACACGCGCCCTCACGCAATTCACCGCGGTCAACCAATCCGAACAACTTCGCGGGCTGCGAGGTCATCATCTTCACGGCAAATTCGACCGGCACCAATTTGCGCCCACGAATACAGTCGGCCAACCAACGAGTCGGGTACGGCGCTCCACACATTCGATCTAAGTGAGCGCCCGCATCGGATCCACCGATCATGGCGCGACCGTCTTGCCACAATTCGGCGCGCATTCTCCACGATTCAGCATCATCGTCTTGTGGGGTCGGCCACAGAATTGTTTTCAATTCGTCAGCAATCACGATGTCGAGCAATGTTCCGAACGAACTCTTTCCTCGTTCAGTAGCGACATCGCGAACAGTTCGGCCCTTCAAACCTTCGTTCGCTGCCGAATAGGTATCGCCAATGACGTAATCGCCCCAGTCGGCCAAACGACGGAACACACCTGCAGCTTGCGACAAACTATTTTCGAGCATGCGCACCCGCGTATCTGGATCTTGCAAACGCAGAATTCGTTCAGCCACCGGCACGCCCAAAATTTGTTGCCAACCTGGCAGCAACCACAGGCCACAGAAGCTTGAGAAGCTCATGTTCATAGGCACCTGCACCGGCATCGTGAGGGCGACGACTTTGCCACCCAACTCAATCGAGCGGTCGTAAGCCGAAATTTGTCGTGGCACTCGATCGGCTTCACGTGAATCAACGGTCAAAACGTTCCAGTTCATTGGACGATTTGCGGCAGCACTCATGAGACCGAGCAATTCAATTTCATCATCGGCAAAGCGGTCCAAGCAACCCGGAACAATTCCTTCGAGAGTTGTTCCTTCGTGCAAACCAACTTCTTCACACAGCGCGATCAATTCATCGTGTGTCGCCCAGCGACTTGCCACCGGCTCGCCATCACCATCGCTGTGCGACGTGCTGTTGGTAAATGAAAAGCCCAAGGCACCTGACTTAATTGACTTGGCAAGTTCGGCACGCATGCCACCAATGTGTTCTTTCGATGCTTCAGCCCCCACAGCAGCAGGCCCCATCACATAGCGACGAATTGCGCAGTGGCCCACTAGAAAGCCGGCGTTGACCGAAATATTTCCTTCAAGTCGGCCCAAGTATTCGGCGAAAGATTCCCACGACCAATCGGTTCCGTTTTCGAGAGCGGCCAATGGCATACCCTCAACCTTTGACATCATCTTGCGCAAATAATCGGCATCGCCAGGAATCAGTGGAGCCAAAGTGAATCCACAGTTGCCCCCAATAATCGTCGTCACACCGTGCACACTCGACGGGCTCGCCGTTGGATCCCACAACAACTGCGCGTCGTAGTGCGTATGTGGATCAACGAAACCAGGAGTCACGATGCAACCAGTTGCGTCAATCACCTCAGCAGCACCTTGATCGATCACGCCAATAGCGACAATGCGACCATCTTTGATACCAATATCAGCAACCCGCGACGGAGAACCCGTCCCGTCGATCACTGTTCCGCCACGAATCACTTTGTCGAGCATGCCAACCAACTTTCTGCAAGAACTATCCGGTCGCCCCATAGCGGTCGGTATCAACCCCCACAAAAGCGGTCATCAAACCCCGAAGAAATGGAATCTGACGGTGCGTCAGATTGTAGCCTTGCCATGGCATTCGTGCCGTGGCGAGTCCGCACCTAGGGGGAAATATGTCCAGTTCAGGTTCAGCAATTGACAAGACCTACAAGATGCTCATCGGAGGCGAATGGGTGCTTGGCGACGAGGGCACCACGCCCATCATCAACCCCGCGACCGAAGAAATTGTGGGCTACGCCCCCGAAGCCTCGGTCGCCCAGGCCGAAGCTGCCGCCCAAGCCGCCCAAGATGCTTTCCCCAAGTGGTGGCGTACTCCCCCAGCCGAGCGCGCTCGACTTCTGCAAGCCCTCGCCGACACCTTACGCGAACGCCAAGGCGACCTCGTCCCCCTGATCATTAGCGAAACCGGCGCCACCGCAATGGTCGGATCGCGCATGCAAGTGCCAGTCGCTATCGAACGTTTCGAGCGATACGCCAAGAGTGCCGCCCGCAGTCTTGATATTGCGCTCCCGCCGTCGGCCATGCAAGCAACTCCCCTCGCTGCTGGTGGCCTCATCGGAGGCGTTGTTCATCGTCAGCCAGTCGGCGTCGTTGCCTGCATCTCGCCGTACAACTTCCCCCTAGTCAACATGGCCGGCAAGATCGCCCCTGCACTTGCTGTTGGTTGCACAGTTGTGATGAAGCCTGCCCCGCAAGATCCGCTTGCCGTTATTGAACTTGCTGAAATCATGCACGAAGTCGGATTCCCTCCGGGAGTTGTCAACATCATCACGTCATCGAGTCCGGCTCCTGCTGCAGCACTCACGACAAGTCGCAACGTTGACATGGTGTCATTCACTGGTTCAACTGGTGTCGGTGTGCGCATTATGGAAGCGGGCGCGGCAACGATGAAGCGTCAGTTGCTTGAGCTCGGTGGAAAAGGTGCCGGACTTGTGTTGCACGATGCCGACATCGCGAAAGCAGTCGGCGCAATTCAAAGCGTGTGGGCATTCCATAGCGGCCAGATTTGCACTGCTCCGACACGCGCCATTGTTCATCGCAGTCGTTACGACGAACTTGTTGCTGCATTGGCAAATGTTGCTCCGAACTTGAAAGTTGGCGACCCAACTGCGATGGACACGTTGGTCGGTCCCGTTATTTCAGCGGCTCAACGCGGCCGCATCGAGGGTTACATCCAGGCCGGCGCCGATGAAGGCGCAGAAATCATCGTTGATGGTCGTCGTCCCGCACACATGGAACGCGGTTTTTATGTTGCACCAACGTTGATTGCCGGTTGCACCTCAACGATGACACCCGTCCAAGAAGAAATCTTCGGACCAGTTGTCGTCGTCCTTCCGTTTGACGACGAAGAAGAGGCCATTGCCATCGCCAATGGCACCGAATTTGGCTTGTACGACTACGTCTTTTCACAGGACTCGGAACGCGCCTACAAGATTGCTCGTCAACTACGTAGTGGCAATGTGGGCATCAACTCAGCTCAACGAAATCATGAAGCACCATTTGGTGGATTCAAGATGAGTGGCGTTGGTCGAGATGGTGGCGACTTCGGAATGCTGTGCTACACCGAAATGCAATCAATTATTTGGCCCGGGTGAAATATAAAAGCTGAAAACTGTTACCGAGTCAATCACTGACACTTCTGCACAACGTTTGTTGCGAAGTCATCAATGAACGGCTTGTAGGCCGCCGACATATCGGCGAGCCCTGCATGGTCGCCTGCTGATGGATTCCCGAGAGCCCAAGGCATACACAGGGTTCCAGTCATTCCCATTTCTTCTTCAGCGCGCTTATACAAATCTGCTGTGGGCATGGCATACAACCCGCAAATGATTTCGAAGTCGGCATTTTCACGACCGTATTCACGCAAGTAACCCTTGAGTTTGTTGATGTGCACTTGTGCTTCTTCAACGGGGTACGCATTACCAATCCAGCCGTCACCAACTTTTGCGGCGCGCTTCAGCGCAGCATCGGTATGGCCGCCGATGTAAATCGGAACTCGTGAAGGAGGCGACGGTTCCATTGTGATCGCAGGAATGTCGTAGTACTCGCCGTGGAATTCGACCCAACCACCACCCCACATGGCGCGCAAAGCTTCAACCATTTCGGTCAGTCGCTTACCGCGATTCGAGAAGTCTTGACCTTGTAGATCGAATTCTTCTTTCATCCAGCCGGCACCTGCACCGAGGGCAACGCGACCATCAGACAAAACCGAAGCCGTCGCAATTTCTTTAGCGAGTTGCAACAACGGACGATGGCCAGCCACATAGATATTGGTCGTGAAGTTCAATTGCTTGGTCACGCTGGTCATTGCGCCGATCAACACCCACGGGTCGGGCCAAGCAGTTTCTGGTTCCCAGATTGGTCGGCCATCGGGATGTGGAGAATACGGATACTTCGACTGCAGATTCTTGGGGTACACAAGATGATCGCTCACCATTAAGCCGTGATAGCCGGCTTCATCTAGTAACTGAGCAATATGCACCAGTTGTTTCGTCTTCATAAATGCAGTTGCGCACCAGAACTTCATCATCACCCTCCGTTTCTGACACTCTGTCAGATGATGAGTGATCTTGACTGCATTGACGAACCAATTGTTCAGGTCGAGATACACGAAAACGCCTCGGGCAAGATCGCAGTGGTCACTCTCAATCGTCCCGAATCTCGCAATGCCCTCAATGCCGCCCTTTCGGCCGCACTCCCCGCGGCTATCTCACAATGCGATTCTGATCCACACGTGCGGGCGATCATATTGACCGGATCCGACCCCGCCTTTTGTGCGGGCTTTGATCTTCGCGATGTTTCTGGCGGCGAGAAAAAGGGCGAGAATCCGCACCCCGGATATTGGGGTGCACTGCCCCCAACCCGCGTTCCCGTCATTGGTGCGATCAACGGTGCAGCGGTCACCGGTGGATTTGAAATTGCGTTGGCCTGCGATTTCTTGATTGCCTCCGACAAAGCACGTTTCGCAGACACTCATGCAAAGGTCGGCATGGTTCCAGGCTGGGGACTCACCGTCAAGCTTCCGCGTTTGATCGGCACCGGTCGAGCACGACGCATGAGTCTCACCGCAGAAATGATTTCTGCACAAACTGCTCTCGAATGGGGACTTGTCACCGAAGTTGTCTCTCACGATCAACTGTTGTCGCGTGCGTTAGAAATTGCTGAATCAATTGCCAGCAACCACGCCGGTGCGATTACAGCGATACGTTCGCTCTATGACGAAGTCGCACCACTCGGAGACAGTGACGCTGCTTACGCTCTAGAGAATCAACGCGCTCGCGAGTGGGCAAAGATTCGTTCGCAACAAGTTCGAGGAAATTCGTAATGCGCGTCTATGCGGGCATGGACCCACGTCTACCCATTCGCGACATTGCTGCACATGCGCAACGCATAGAACGACTCGGCTACGACGGACTCCACATTGCCGAAACCGTTCATGATCCTTTTCTCGCATCAATGGCTGCGCTACAAGCAACCACAACACTGACTGTTCGCACATCGGTTACTCTTGCTCTCGTCCGCAGTCCGATGGCCGTCGCCTACACCGCTTGGGATTTAGCCGCCATGTCTGACGGACGTTTCCAACTCGGTCTCGGAACGCAAATTCGGCCCCATATTGAACGACGTTTCGGCGCTCAGTTCAATGATCCAACTGGTCGCCTGCGTGATCACATCGGTGCAGTGCGCGCGTGCTGGCGGGCTTTTGACGGGCTTGAAAAACTTGATTACAGCAGCGAGCACTACACACTCAATCTGTTAACTCCGAATTTCACCCCCGACCCATTACCCGAGCACGTGAAGCGTCCAAGTATTTGGATGGGTGGAGTCAACAAAAAGTTGGTCGAACTTGCTGGCCAAATTGCCGATGGCTTTGTCACGCATCCAACAAACAGTCACCCCAGATATTTACGTGAACTTTGTCGACCAGGTTTATCGACCGGTGCACAACAAGCGAACCGTTCCGTTGATGAAGTCGAATTAGTGGTTGGAACACAATGGATTTTGGGTCGCACTCAAGACGACCTCAACGAGCGACGCGAACATAACCGACGACTCCTGGCATTTCTTTATTCAACGCCTGCATACGAACGAACACTTGAATTGTTTGGCTGGAGTGAACTAGCACCGCAATTGCGGGCCCTCATCCGCGAACAACGATGGAATGATCTATCGACTCTCGTCACCGATGAAGTGCTTGACACACTCGTACCGCAAGCAACTTTCGCTCAACTACCTAATGTCGCAACACAGTGGTTCCACGGTCTAGCCGACGGAATACTTGTCGCAGCACCGCCAGACGATTCAAACGATCAACAACTGAAAACAGCGATTCACGAATTACGCAATCGCTGAATCACATCTCGTGAAACGACTTCTTGACCTGAAAGCGCAACTGCCTCATCGTTTCCTTCAATTAGCCATCTTGTTGCAGTCGCAACATCATCAGGTTGATGGCCCGTCACCTCGCGGCCATCACGTTGCGCACGCAACACCATCACTTCGGTCGTGACATGGCCAGGATTCAAACTATAAGCACGTAGTCCTTGTGGTGAATACTCGGCGTGCATCACGCCAGCTATTCGATGAGCGGCGCCTTTGGCCATTGCGTAAGCAACTCCCCATCCACCTTCACCTGCCGGCTTTTTAGGCACGAGCGAAGCGGCACCCGAAGTGAGGTGTACGAACACTCCTTGCTGACTACCCAGCATTCCGGGAAGAAACGACTTCAACAAAATCATTGGAGCAATCGCGTCTCCTTCAATGACCTTGCGCAAATTCTCAATCGGAAGATCTTGCAACCAATCATTCACGCCTGGCCCCTGATAGATCGCATTCGAAATCAGAGTGTCAACAACACCAAATTCTGCAAGCGCTGTTTGAGCCGCGCGAACCACACTCGATTCGTCAGTGAGATCCATCGCGATAGCAATTGCCCGCGCACCCAATGCTTGACAATTTTTGGCGACGTCAGCAACCGACCCTGATAATTCCACTCCCGCCAACGGGTCATTCAATGATGTTCCAGAAAACTTTGCACCACCGTCAATTGATCGGGCCGTCAAGATCAGCGAATGTCCCTGCGCCGCCAATGCCAGCGCGATCGCCCGACCGATTCCGCGGCTCGCACCAGTCACCATGACAGTTCTTGGGGCAACTAGTGAGCGAGCGTCCACTGCTGAATCATTCATAATGAGCACTGTACGGTGGGCGCATGACTGAATCGCTCATTCGCTTTGATGAAAAAGTTGCCATCATTACTGGAGCAGGTCGTGGACTTGGACGCGAGCACGCCCTTTTCCTGGCGGCACGCGGGACCAAAGTCGTTGTCAACGATTCGTCATCTGAACACGCCACCGCGACCGCCAATGACATCGTTGAAAGAGGCGGCATAGCCATCGCTGACACCCATTCGGTCGCCGACCCCGAAGCAGCACACGAGATCGTTCAAACGGCCCTCAACGAATTCGGAGCGCTACACATCGTTCTCAACAATGCCGGCCGTGGTGGACCGACCGGCACAATCGAACAGACCACCGATCAACAAGTTGCCACCATCATTTCGACCCACCTCGTCGGTTCATACAACATGTCTCGGGCAGCTTGGCCCCATTTTCGCCAGCAACAATATGGTCGTATTTTGATGACCTCGTCGAGTGCCGCAATCGGCTCGCTTGGTATGCCGGCATATTCAATGGCCAAGGCTGGCTTAATCGGCTTGGCCAGATCGCTCGCTCTTGAAGGCGCCCCCGATGGCATCAAGGTCAATGTGCTGATGCCCATCGGATACACCCGATCGGCCGCCCTCAACCCCAACGAAGACACTCGCAAGTGGATGGAAGATAACTTCGCTCCCCAGATGTGTTCCCCCGCGGCAGCCTGGCTTGTCCATGACGATGTTCCGTGTTCTGGACAGATATTTACGACCGGTGCTGGTCGGACTGCCATGATTTCGACGACTGGAATTCCAGGATGGTCAGGTGGACCAGACGCAACCCTCGAGGGGCTTCGCGATCACTGGTCTGAAGTCACCGATGCTGAGGGGTCAATCGCCATGACCTACAGCCGCGACGACTTGAGGTTCTACTCCGGTCCAGCCAAGTGGCGGGATTAACTGCGGTCGCGGCACATCTCAACTGTGACTTCTAGATCGTGAGCGCAGTTAGGTGGGATTGGGTCGGTTTCTGACAGACTGTCAGAAACCAGCAGACGCTCGTCGCCTGCCTCTTTGCCACGGGGATCATCGCTTTCATGCATATTGGGGACACGCCAGAAGAAGCCGCTTTTCGAGCCGAGGCCCACGCTTGGCTCAAGACGCATGCCCACCGACGCGATTCGCATGAAGGCAAATCTGCCGATCACACTCGCGACCTCGCTGGCCACATGCAAGAGTGCCGCGATTGGCAGCGCGTGTTGTATGACAACAACTGGGCCGGCATTACCTGGCCCAAGCAGTACGGCGGTCGAGGCGCAAGTGCCATTCAGTCAGCCATATTCGCCGAAGAAATGTCGCAGTTTGATGTCGCGACGGGTGCCTTCGCAGTTTCAATTGGCATGGTCGGTCCAACGCTCATCGCCCACGGAACCCCCGATCAACAACAAAAACATCTCGCCCCCATTCTGAAGGGCGAAGAAGTCTGGTGCCAGCTTTTCAGCGAACCTGGTTCGGGCAGCGACCTCGCGTCACTCGGAACTCGCGCCGTGCGAGACGGCGATGACTGGATCGTCAACGGACAAAAGGTGTGGACCAGCTTTGGCCAGTTCGCCGATTATGCAATTTTGCTCGCACGCACCGATGTTGAATTGTCCAAGCATGCTGGCATCACGTACTTCATTTTGGATATGAAATCACTAGGTATTGATGTTCGCCCCATCACCCAGATCACTGGTGTGCAGCACTTCAATGAAACCTTCCTCACTGATGTACGTATTCCACACACGAACATCATCGGTGAAATCAATGGTGGCTGGAAGGGCGCACAGACCACGTTGATGAATGAACGCAGCCATATCGGTTCAGGCGGAACGTGGTCAGTTGATCAATTGATTCAACTTGCGCAACAACGCGGACTATCTGGCGATCTCAATATTCGTCAAGGACTTGCTCAAGCACATGCTCGCGCCGAGACACTGCGCTACATGGGTTTCCGCATGCGCACAGCGATGAGTCAAATGCGCATGCCCGGACCCGAGGCCCTCACGCTCAAATTGGCATACGCCAATCATTGGCGCCTCACTGCCGAACTTGCCACCGCAATTCTTGGAGCCAGCGCAATGCTTTGGGCCGATGACGCCCCCGAAGACAACCAATGGGGTCAACATCTACTCAGTCAATTTGCCATTCGTATCGGTGGCGGCACCGACGAAATTCAACACAACATCATTGCCGAGCGGGGTCTTGGCTTACCTCGCGAACCTCAAATTGATAAAGACATGCCGTGGCGTTTGTCGAACAAAGTTGGATGAAAGAGTATCGACATGAGTACCACAACTTCTGACATCATCGTTGACGCAACTCCCGAAGCTAAGGCTGCATTCTCTAGCGAACTACAAACCTATGTTGGTCTTGAAATCGGCGCGCCAACTCCAGCACCTGATGAAATCAACGCCCCAATGATTCGGCATCTCGTCGAGGCTGTTGGCGACAAAAACCCTGTTTATACAAATGCCGATGTAGCAAACAAATCAATTCATGGTGGCATCGTTGCGCCTCCCACGATGTTGCAAGCGTGGGTCATGAACGGCATTGACGGACCAACACGCTCTGGCGACGGGCCGTACGAAAAAATGAATCAACTGTTGTTCTCGCGTGGTTTCACCAGCGTTGTTGGCACTAACAGCGAGCAGACTTATGTCCGTTACCTTCGCCCCGGAGATCAACTCACGATGCGCACCGTAATTGATTCGATCAGCGATGAAAAGACCACTGGTCTTGGCACCGGCCACTTCGTCAGCACCCGCCAAGATTACTACGACGCAAAAAATGAACTCGTCGGTTCAATGCTTTTTCGCATTTTCCGTTTTCAACCTAAAGCCAAGGCTCCAGCCACCAAAGCCAAAGCGCTTCGTCCACGCCCCGCAACAACCCACGACAACCAGTGGTATTTTGATGGGCTCAACGACGGCATCTTGTATTCGCAGGCCTGTGCAGATTGCGGAGAAGTGCGCTTTCCAACCGGCCCAATGTGCCCTACATGTCATTCATTGAAATGGGACAAAGTTGAGATGCCGCTAACGGGCACCATTCACAGTTTTGTGATTGCGCATTATCCGCAGGTTCCTAGTTTTGATTATCCGCTTCCCGTTTTACTCGTTGATATTGATCCATCGATCTCTCATGCAGGCAAACCTGGCAACAACAAGGTGCGCATGATCATGAACTCTGCCGATACCGATCTTGATGCTCTCGTTGTTGGTGCACGTGTTCGAATCGAGATTCGTGCGACCGACCCCGATATGAAACTTCCTTTCGCCATTCTCGATTCGACTAGCAACACCGGAGCAGCCTCATGAATTTCGATCTTTCCGAAGAACAACAAGTCATTAAAGATCTTGCTCTCCAGATTTTCGAAGGGCAGTCGACCGTTGAACGAGTCAAGGTTGCCGAAAAAGGTGACGGCTTCGATCGCGACATGTGGCAACAACTCGCCAACAGCGGAATTCAGGCCTTGTGCGTCCCCGAAGAGTTTGGTGGAAGCGGTTTTGGCGGGGTTGAACTATCTCTCGCACTCATGGGGCAAGGTCGCTATGTCGCCCCAGTGCCGCTATGGACAACGGGAGTCAGTGCACTTGCAATAACCGACTTTGGTTCCCCCGAACAGCAACGCAATCTCTTGCCTGGTCTCGCTAGTGGCGAAACAATTTTTACGATCGCGCTTGCCGAATCAGGTGCAAATGATGTCATGCGACCCACAGTTGTTGCCACTGTTACCGGCGACTCAGTGAAGTTGCAGGGTTACAAGCCAGCAGTGCCGTTTGCGCAACACGCAGACTTCGTCTTGGTGCCCATCACTTTTGCCGGCAACTCAAGCAATGACGTCGGCGTAGCCATTGTCGATCTTTCATCAAGTGGTGTTTCAAAAACCGAAGTGAAGACAACGAATCACGAACCGCAAGCCCACATTTTGTTTGATTGCACAATTACTGTGGACGATATTCTCGGTCACGGAACCGACATTGATAATCGTGAAGCATTACGTTCGGTTTTTGAGCATTCACTCACTGCTCTCGCGGCAATTCAAGTTGGTGTCGCCGAAGGTTCACTCGCTTATGTTTCGACTCACCTGTCGTCACGCCGTCAATTCGGAAAACCCCTTGCTGCTTTCCAGGCAACAACCCAACGTGCAGCCGACGGTTACATCACAACCGAAGCAATGCGAGTGACGGCTCTCAATGCTGCGTGGCGACTGGCCGAGGGCTTTGATGCCCGCCGCGATGTCGCGGTTGCTGCCTATTGGGCCAGCGAAGGTGCCCAACAAGTTGTCACCGCTGCACAACATCTTCACGGTGGTATTGGTGCCGATGTCGACTACCCCGTACACCGCTATTTCTTGTGGGGCATTCAATTAGCCAGTGTTCTTGGATCAGCGAGCTCGCACCTCGCCCGACTCGGCAATTTGATTGCCCGTACGTGAAACGGATGTGACATGACGACTCTTCCCGACACTCGATCATTCGCCACCGTCGCCATTGGAGACGAATTAACGCCTCTCGACCTACCAATTACTCGAACGCTGATTGTTTCAACGGCAATCGCCACACGCGACTATCAAGTTGTGCACCACGATCCGTCCATTGCCGCCGAACGTGGTTCGAAGGACATCATTATGAATATCCTCACTTCAAATGCATTCGTCGGTCGCTTCGTGACCGACTGGACTGGACCCAACTCATTTATTCGTTCGGTCAAAGTTCGCCTTGGTGCACCCAACTACCCCGGCGACACCATGATGATCACTGGTTCTGTCACTGCCAAAGACGAAGCCACCAAGGCAATCACTGTCACGGTCAAGGGATCGAATTCAATGGGCGACCACATGAATGCAACCGTCGAAGTGGTTTTGCCATGAGCATTAATCGTCCCGGAAATCAACTCGGAGGCAAGGCTTCAATCGTCGGAATCGGTGCAACTGAATTTTCTAAAGATTCTGGTCGCAGCGAAATGAGTTTGGCGAGCGAAGCAGTTGCCGCCGCGATAGCCGATGCCGGACTCAAGCCATCAGACATTGACGGTATGGTCACGTATTCAACTGACAATAACCCTGACGTCGAAATTGCTCGCCATGTTGGTATCGGAAGTTTGCGTCATTTCAGTCGCGTGCATTACGGTGGCGGTGCCGCGTGCGGCACGATCGTGATGGCTGCAATGGCAGTCGCAACTGGTGTTGCCGACGCAGTCGTTTGTTATCGCGCCTTCAACGAACGCAGCGGCCGTCGTTTTGGCGCCGGCGTACAAGACCTTCCCAACGCCGCAACCGCCGAGCGCGCCCAGTTTTCGTGGACGACTCCAGCCGGCCAACTGACTCCTGCTAGTTGGGTAGCCATGGTCGCGCGTCGATACATGCACCTCTACGGCGCGACCTCTGCAGATTTTGGTCGAGTAGCCGTCGCTGGACGACGCCACGCAGCCAACAACCCTGCTGCGTGGTTTTACAACGACCCCATCACTCTCGAAGATCACCAAGCCAGCCGTTGGATCGTTGATCCCTTGCACTTACTTGACTGCTGTCAGGAAAGCGATGGCGGACAAGCTCTCGTCGTGACAAGTGCCGAACGCGCTCGTGATTTGCCGAATACTCCCGCATTAATCGTTGCTGGTGCTCAAGGTGCTGGGGTCGATCAGTGGACGATGACATCATTCTTCCGTGACGACATCGCTCAACTTCCTGAAATGAAAGTTGTCGCCGACGAACTATGGACATCTTCGGGGCTCACGCCCTCCGATATTCAGACGGCAATTTTGTACGACCATTTCACGCCATACGTGTTGATGCAACTTGAAGAGTTTGGCTTTTGCGGACGCGGCGAGGCCAAAGATTTCATCAAAGATGCTGCACTTGAAATTGGTGGTCGACTTCCCATTAACACGCATGGTGGCCAACTTGGCGAGGCGTACATCCATGGCATGAACGGCATTGCTGAAGCAGTTCGCCAGGTCAGAGGCACAAGCGTCAATCAGGTAGATAAGGTTGAAAATGTTCTCGTCACTGCTGGCACGGGTGTGCCCACAAGCGGGCTAATTCTGGGGGTAGACCGATGAGCCAAGAAACTAATCCTGATTTGAGCTTCGACTCACTTGATGTCATTTCCAATGAGGTGTACCGCAACGGTCCACCTCACGAGTTACTCACTCGCCTACGAAATGAAGCCCCAATTGCCCGCCATCGTGGCATCGAACAGGGTTACCCCGAATGGTTTTGGGCACTCACTCGTCATGCGGACATCGTTGAAGTGAGTCGCAAGTTTCAGACCTATTCTTCGGCGGCCAAAGGCTCGTTAATGAATCAAGATCGACCCGATCTTGACCTCGCCCGCTTGATGATTGACCTCGATCCTCCCGAACACACTCGCTTGAAGAGTTTGGTCAACCGCGGATTCACGCCTAAGGCAATGCGCATGCTTGAAACACACTTCCGCGAAGTGGCAATTCAACTCATTGACGAAGCCTTACAAGAGAAAACTCTTGATTTTGTAGACAAGGTGTCGGCCGAACTACCCCTCATCGCGATCGCTGAACTTGTGGGCATTCCAGTTGAAGACCGTCGCAAAGTGTTCCATTGGTCAAACACCATGATCGGCACCACCGACCCAGATTTTGCTGGTTCACCAGAAGATGCCCAAATTGCCGCCGGCGAGTTGTATATGTACTCCAATGAGTTGGCTGCACAGCGCAAGATTGAACCAAAAGATGACATCATCACAACGTTGATTAGCGAACACGATGGTGATGTTCTCACCGAACACGAATTCGACCTTTTCATGTTGCTGCTCGCTGTTGCTGGCAACGAGACCACCCGTAACGGAATCAGTCACGGCGTTCTTGCCATGATCGAAAACCCCGATCAGTGGAACCTGTTAAAGAATGATCCAAGTTTGGTGACAACAGCTGTTGAAGAAATTCTTCGTTGGGGAACTCCGGTCAATAACTTCCGCCGTACTGCGGTGTGCGATGTCGACCTTCACGGAGTTCAGATCAAAGAAGGCGATGCTGTCGCGATGTTGTATCCATCGGCAAACCGTGACGATTCTGTTTTCAAGGATCCTTTCAAGTTTGATATCTCGCGCAACCCCAACCCGCACGTCACCTTTGGTGGTGGCGGTCCACACTTCTGCCTCGGCGCAAACTTGGCACGACTTGAAATGCGCATCTTGTTTGAAGAAATGGCCAAGCGCATCGATTCCATCGAGCTCACTGGCGAAGTTCGCAAGTTGCGTTCAAGCTTTATTCACGGCATTAAAACTCTTCCGGTTCAACTACAAGCTCGCTAAAAAGTTCTTCATCAATTTCAATTCAAGGAGTCATCATGGCCAATCCCGTCATCATCGAAGCAGGTCGTTCAGCAATTGGTAAGCGCAACGGCGCCTTTGCCGATCTTCATGCCGTCAAGTTGCTCGGCGCCGTGCAGAACGGTGTGTTGCAACGTGCGGGCCTTGACCCAATTTCGCTCGGCCAAATCATCGGTGGCTGTGTGACCCAAGCCGGCGAACAAGCCAGCAACGTGTCACGTACCGCATGGCTCAATGAAGGACTCCCCTGGCAAGTCGCCGCGACAACCATCGATTGTCAGTGCGGTTCAAGCCAGCAAGCCAACCACATGATTCACAACATGATTCATGCCGGCGTCATCGACTCGGGCATGGCCTGCGGCGTTGAGCACATGAGCAAAGTGTGGCTCGGCGCCAATGTGCCCCGACTCGGCGAAGGCGCCGACACTACTTTTGTCAACGGGAGTTCCAAGCCCGCCGATTTCGCCCTTGATATGCCCGACCAGTTTGGCGCTGCCGAGCGCATTGCCGATCGTCGCGGAATCACTCGCGAAGACGTCGATTACCTCGGTCTCATTTCGCAACAAAAAGCCATCCGCGCCACCGCAGAAGGTCGCTTTGAACGTGAGATCATTCCGATCGAAGTGACCGATTCTGAAGGTAAGACAACTGTTGTCTCTCGCGACGGCGGACTGCGTGAGACAACCGCCGAGAAGTTGGCGAGCTTGAATCCCGTGATGCCCGGCGGACGCCACACCGCCGGAAACAGCAGTCAAATCAGCGATGGTGCTGCCGCCGTACTTTGGATGGATGCTGATCGCGCCAAAGGTGAAGGCCTCAAAGCCCGCGCGCGTATTGTTTCGCAGTGCCTCGTTGGTGCTGAACCGTTTTACCACCTTGATGGTCCGGTTCAATCAACCGAAAAAGTTCTCAAAGACTCCGGCATGACGATGAAAGATATTGACATCGTTGAAATCAACGAGGCATTCGCCAGCGTGGTGCTGAGTTGGGCACAAGTTCACGGCGTCAGCCGCGATGACTTGATGAGCAAGGTCAATGTGAACGGTGGCGCAATTGCACTTGGTCACCCCGTTGGTTCAACCGGCAGCCGTCTGATTACGACTGCTCTGCATGAACTTGAGCGCACCGACAAAGAGTTCGCTTTGATCACCATGTGTTGCGGTGGCGCTGTTTCAACAGCCACCATCATTCAGCGCATCAGCTGAAGCACATTTATCGAGTTGAGCGCACGAGTCCTAAACCGGCTGTCGCAACCAATTCGCGTTGAATCTCATTGACGCCGCCACCAAATGTGTTGATTTGTGCAGCACGAGCAGCGCGTTCAACTTCACCATGGATAACTGCGCCTTCAGAACCCTCACGTAGGTGCGATACCGGGCCAAGAATTCCCTGCAGAGTGCGATAGACCTCAACGGCCTTCTCGGTGCCAAATACTTTGACACCCGATGCCTCAGCCGGTCCAAGCGTGTTATCTGAAACGGCTTTGGCCAACTTCCAGGTCATCAATCGAATGGCATCGAGAAGTGCATGACTCTTCGCGAGATCGGCTTGCACCCACGGAACATCGATCATCTTTTGATCGTGACCACTTCCGCTGGGAGTGACGCGACACCATGTGGTGACATCGTCTAACAGACGTTCGGTCAGACCCGAGAGCGCAGCTAGTCCAACGCGCTCGTGATTGAGCTGCATCGTGATGAGTTTCCAGCCACCGTTAATTTCTCCGATCACGTTTTCTTTCGGAACGCGTACATCGGTGTAGTAAGTCGCTGTTGTCATGACTCCACCAACAGTCACAATGGGTGTCCATTCGAAGCCCGGCGTCTTGGTCGGAACAATGATCAACGTGATGCCTTGGTGCTTGGGTGCTTCGGTGTCGGTGCGACATGCCAACCAGACATAGTCAGACTGGTTTGCACCCGAGGTGTAGACCTTGTTGCCATTGATGACCCACTCATCACCATCGAGCACCGCTGAACAACGCAAAGCGGCCAAGTCGGTACCAGCCTCGGGTTCGGTGTAACCAATGGCGAAGTTGATTTCGCCCTGAAGTATTCCGGTGAGGTACTGATCTTTTTGGGCTTGGGTTCCGTGAGCCATGATGGCCGGCCCAACCGTGTTCACTGTGACGAACGGGAACGGCGCATGGGCCCGCTGAATTTCGTCAAACATGATGAACTGATCTGTTGCCGGACGTCCCTGGCCGCCGAATTCTTTGGGCCAACCGAGACCGAGCCAACCATCAGCGCCAAGTTTGCGCACGAGTTCACGGAACAACGGCCTTCCTTCGCCCGATTCACCTAACTCTGCTCGTACTTCAGGGGTCAACATCGCCGCAAAATACTCACGGAGTTCTTTGCGTAGTGCCTGCTGTTCGGGAGTTTCGGCGAGATACATGGCTTCACCTTACCCCCCATCTGACGGGGTGTCAGAAACTCTGCGCCAGGAAATTTTGCCAATTAATGACCGAAACTTCCGCTAGACAGAGGGCGTGCAGATGCTCTTTCCGCGACCCCAAGAAATTTCGGTCGCCGCTGCTTACGACGGCTCTCACCGCACTCGCCGCAGTAGTGATAGTGGTGGTCGGCCGTGGGTCGTTCTCTCGATGATCAGTTCTGCCGATGGCGCGACATCAATTGACGGCAACTCAGCAAAGTTGGGTGGACCAACCGACCGCGAGGTTTTCTTGCACCTCCATCGATCGGCCGATTGTGTCTTGGTTGGCGCTGAAACCGTACGCAAAGATACATACTCACCGTTGCCGAAACACCAACAACTCATGGTCTTGTCGACAACTGGAGATCTTGGGTCGAATACACAGGCACTTCTCGATGCTGGCAATACGCGTGTCGTAGAAGGCGAGGTGGAGACAATCGTGCCCGACCTTCCCGGATCAGTCTGCGTGCTTGAGGGTGGCTCAAGTTTGAATCATCAAATGTTGCGGGCCAATTTGATCGACGAAATTTGTCTCACGATCGCACCGATGTTTGTCGGCGGAACGACTCCGCGAATTTTTGCAGGCGAATGGTTCAACGTCGAGTCATGGACTCTCGCACATGTATGCCAAGACTCGGGTTTTGTTTTCTTGCGCTACTTGCGCTCTGAATGAGGCAACTGAGCCATTTTCGGTAGCGAATTCACTGGTGGTCGCTCACCAATATTGAGTTGCAAGGGACCAAGTTCTTTGCGATGCAACATCGGCACGTCTTCGGCAAACGAAGGTGGGTGCGGAGTACGTAAGAGCAATGTCGCCGCAACCTCGGCAGCCTGGATAGCCAGAGTTTCTAACTTGTGGTGCCGATGCAAACGCACACCGAGATCAACTTGTCCGAGGCTTTGAATGCCAAACTTTTCGGCCATGTCGATCAACATGCCGATCTCAACACCCCAACCGGTTGCGAAAGGAATGGCTTCAAGCATGCTTCGTCGACCAGCAAATTCACCAGCAAGTGGCTGTTGCAGATCGGCAATCTCTGGGAAGTACATCGACAACAAAGGTCGCGCCACAAGCTCAGTAGTTCGTCCACCGCCACCTAAGTGCGAAGGGCGTTCATAATTTGCCTTGACCAACCCGAGTTCTTCGTCGATGAGCAACGGAGTCACTAGCCGAACAATCCAATCGGTCGTGAAACTCGTGATGTCTCCGTCAATCCACACCACAATGTCACCAGCACTCGCCAACAAGCTCGCCCACAGGGCATTTCCTTTTCCGCGCGCGGTTCCGTGAAAGAAATGCACAAAATCAACTGGCACCACTGTTGCTCCGGCCTCGGCAGCAATTTCACCGGTACCGTCGGTTGAGTCATCGTCGAGCACAATCAATTCATCAACCAATGTGCCAACGAGAGTTGGCTCAATCATCCGAACGAGGTCGCCGACAGTTTGTGCTTCGTTACGGCACGGAATACAGACCGAGATCGTGCGATTGCCCTTCAGGCTCAATGCGTAAGCCAGGTCCCATCCAGTTGGATCGAATGTCTTGACTGCGCTCATTTCGACTCCATCCCGTAGCCTGCGGAACATGTTCTTGTACGGCGTGGTGAACGCTTCACCTGACTCATTAAACCTTGATTCAATCGCAACTGATGCCACTTCTGCCAAACGGAGAGGTGAATATCTACTGAATCACGGATGTGACGGTATTGATCTGGGCGGTCAGGGCTCAACCGATAATGCCTCGGTCATTCCGTGGCAAGAAGAATGGGACCGAATCAAAGAAATCGTCGAAACCTTGGCGCAATTCAATGTGCCCCTCAGTATCGATTCGTGGAAACCAGAGGTCACGCGTCTCGCCCTCGAGCATGGGGCGACAGTCATCAATGCGGCCGATGGAATGCAGAACGATGAGATGTGGCAAGTGGCGGCCGACTTTCAAGCGCCGATCGTGCTGCCGTTTTTGTCAGGACCGAATCCGCGCAAAATGGAACTGGTCAAGGCCGACCCCATTCAGGTCATGCTTGACTTCTTTACTGAACAGCTCAAAGTTGCTGATCGTTTTGGATTACGACATCTCTGCATCCTTGATCCGGGCACTGGCTTTGCTCCTTCGAATTGGCCATGGGACGAGCGCTACATCTACCAAAAGCGCGTGTACTCAAACCTTGATCGGTTACGAATTTTCAATCTTCCGCTGTACATCGCATTGCCCTGGAAAGAGACCGCTCAACACGACGAGTTACTGGAAATTGTCTTACGTCAGCAACCCGAGTACGGAAGAGGGCACTACCCCGAAAAGATTCGTCACGTCGAAAGATCACTCACTAACTGAACAGTGACGAACCGGCGTTTCACGCTTCTCTTGAATAATCACCAAAACATGTCGTAAGGTGTGACCATGGCGGCAAAAATCTCACAACGTTTCATTTCAATAGCGCGCACTGGTGTCGTCGCTGGATTGCTTACGGTCGGACTGTTTACAGCAAACGGGACCGCCAACGCTCTGCAGCTCGAACCCTCTGGCGCTCCGATCATTCCCACTCCGCCAATTGTGCCAGAGGGCCAAGATGGTGAACTTGACCACACCTTCGGTATCAACGATGACGACGGCATTGACGGAATCACACGCACTAACGCTGGCCTAAAAACAGAAATTTTTAGTTTGTACTTCAGTCTGATTTTTGATCACGAAGCGATGCAGCAAACAGACGGAAAAATACTGCGACTGACAACGCAAGCAAGCGATGATGAAGAAGTCGATCTCCTGAGCCTCATTTTTTCCAACTCACTTCAGCGACTCAACTACGACGGCACTATCGACAACTCTTTTGCACAAGATGGACTTCTTCTCGGCGCAGACTTGCTCGGATTCCCGACAGTCTTGACCGATTTCAGTGTACAAAATGACGGAAAAATAGTGATCACTGGCATATCCCTGAATCTTGAAACCGAATCTGGTTTCTTATTACGAATCCTGAGTGACGGAACTCTTGATCGGTCATTTGGCAACAATGGACTCATTCAACTTAACGATCTCGCATTGAGCAACCTATGGGGCTTCAACATCATGGTTCAAAACGATGGGAGCCTTATTCTCTCTGGGATAAACCAGGGCGACGATCAATCACAGTTTTTCATGATTCGTTTTGATGCCAACGGGCTGAAGGACAACACATTCGCCGACTCTGGAACATTTCTTGACGAATCTGCAGGCAACATTGCATTTAACAACAACGTCTTTCAACAGTCAGATGGAAAGCTCATTTTCATTAGACAAGAAACAGGAGACATAGAAGATACTTTGACTTCTTCTACTGTCCGTTTGACTGCGGATGGATTCGTTGATGACTCTTACGGAATTGACGGAGTATCAACATTCTTGCGAAATGGCACAAGCTTTTTTCTCAAGGCAGCGATGCAACCAGATAATCAAATAGCTTTCTCCCAAACTAGCGGAATAATTTCAGGCTCTTCTTTTGGGCGAATCTCGGCCGATGGCACTCTGGACCAATCCTTTACGACAAATACTGAACTATCGATTGGCGACAAACTCGCCGACACTGGAATTTTTGATGTAGCCGTTCAGCCTGACGGCAAAATAGTCACGACCGGAATCAAAGCAGCCGGCGCATTGGCTGAACTCGTGTCGCACCGCTTCCTCAATGACGGATCATTGGATAACACCTTTGGCGACGGAGGTGTGGTGGCAGTTGAATTTGGCAGGTGGATCGCCGGCCAAAACGTCATTATTCAACCGAACGGTCAAATATTGATCCTAGGCACAGGGCTTGACTTCACAGATTCTTCTGACATAACTTCTTTCGACATTGCTCTTCGTTTGAATTCGGCGACACCTGTTTCTGTGAATGGTGTGACACCGTCTCGTTTGTTTGACACTCGAGTTGGTTCACCCCAAGGCACAATCGTTGTTGAGCAAGCCAAATACGGTGAGTCAAAAGAACTGCGCGTCAAAGTTGCGGGCGCATCAGGAGTTCCCGAATACGGAATTGGTGCAGTCACAATCAATCTCACCGCAACCGAACCCGACGACACCGGATACATCACGGTGTATCCATGTGGCACCCGCCCACTTGCGTCAAACATGAACTACGTCAAAAATCAAACAGTGTCAACATCAGTCACGACCGCTGTGTCACCAACCGGTGAAATCTGTGTCTACTCATCTGCACAAACCAACCTCATCGCTGACATCAATAGTTGGTCAGCAACCAACGCCGGATACGCACCACTAACACCTCAACGACTCGTCGACACTCGAGCACGGTCTCCGCAAGGAGCAATCACGGTCGTGAAAAAGAAATACGGAACAGATTCCGAACTGCGCGTCAAAGTCGCTGGAGCAGCCGGGCTACCTGGCGCACGCATGAGTTCAGTGTCACTCAACGTCACCGTGACCGAACCAGAAACCGAAGGATTCATCACCGTGTACCCGTGCGGCACCCGCCCACTGGCATCACACCTCAACTTTGTTGCTGATCAAACGATTTCTGCGTCAGTGACATCACCAGTATCAGCCGACGGAGAAATCTGTATCTACTCATCGTCACCAACCAACCTCATCGCTGACACTTTCGGCTGGTTCGTTCAAGGATCAGGAGTGACGCCGGTCGGCCCAACACGACTCGTTGACACCCGATCTGCATCACCACAAGGCGCAATATCTGTGACCCAGAAAAAGTATGGGGCAACCGACGAACTTCGCTTACCACTCAACGGTGTCGCCGGCCTACCCGAAAGCGGTATCGGCACAGTCCAACTCACCGTGACCGCCACAAACCCAAGCGACACCGGCTTCATCACGGTGTATCCCTGCGGAACACTGCCACTGGCATCACACCTCAACTACACCACCGGCCAAACCATCGCCGCATCAGTCACCACCCAAGTCTCAACCGACGGCGAAATATGCGTCCACTCAAACCAACCCACCAACATCATCATCGACATCAACGGATGGGGCAACCAACCCCAGGAACCACCTGTAGTCACATGAAGTGCAAGCCACCAACACTTTGATCCGACGTGACTCACAATTGTCTTTGGCACAGACAATTGCCGTACTGTGTGAACATGTTGAAAATCACTTCTCTCTGCCGTCTCAGTGCTGTCGCCGGACTCCTCGGCGTAGCAGTTCTGTCCCTAAGTAATTCGGCCGCAGCTTTGCCGACACCTGTATCCGGCAAGCCCACTCCACCAATCGTGCCAGAGGGCCAAGACGGCGAACTCGACCACACCTTCGGCAGCAACGATGACGACGGCATTGACGGATTCACACGTATCGGTCCAAGTAGTTCTGATTTCGCTTCGCTCTATCATAAATCGGCCCAACAGTCCGACGGTAAATTTCTTAATCTCCGAATACAGGACCTTGACAACGACGCACCGAGTCCTGCAGTTGAAAATGCGCTTACTAACAACAATGAACTCGTCAATATTGCTGCCGTGGGCGCAACTCAAAGCACACTTGAGCGACTCAATAGCGACGGCAGCCTTGACACGTCGTTCTCTCAGAATGGTTCGGTACTGCTTGACGAGGTAGTAGGAGCCCAATCAGCGGGTAGCTCACTTGCTCTTCAAGTTGACGGAAAAATACTTGTTGGAGTTACTTCTCTAGCAGAAAACTTCAATTTAAGTTCTGACAACTCCGCTAAGTATAAATCAAATTCAGCTACTGAGAATCAACTCTTATTGTTACGATTCTTGAGTGATGGAACTCTTGACCCACAATTCGGTAGCAACGGGGTCCTTCGAATCAGTCAGGGCATAGACCACGTAGGTTTTGTCAACTCCATTTCTGTGCAAAACAACGGAAAGATCACTCTCGGTCTATTTCGACTTAGCACGCAAGGTCAAGAGCAAGAATGGCTTGTTACCCAAATCAATGCTGATGGGTCTGTAGATACCTCTTTTGCCTCGAACGGCACTTTCAATTTCGGTTTCGGCACCCAACCAGTTTCTGTGGGGGGAATTTTCGTACAAACTGACGCAAAGATTGTGATCGTGGGTTACGACTACGAATTGTTTAACAACGGTACCGTTGACCGGTCTCTCCTTCATTTTTTCGCACTACGGTTACATCCCAACGGCGCCATTGATCCTTCGTATGGAATTGACGGGAAATACTCATTTGCTATAAGTAATGCAACTAACTACGAAGATTTTCAGGCAAGTATGCAACCAGATAATCGGTTGATTTATGCGGACGCTGATCCTACGCAAGGTTACGTCTACTTCGGGAGGCTCACAGCAGACGGGACGGAAGACCTCACTTTTGGAGACCCCACTTATGGCCCGTATGGTTATCAAAGAATCGGAGATGGGCTCACCGAAATTCATATTTTAGATGTAGCCATTCAGCCTGACGGCAAAATAACAGCGACTGGATACAAAGGGACCGAAATTGATCCAACGCTCTTTGAACTTGTTGTGTATCGCTTCCTCAATGACGGATCAATTGACTACACCTTTGGTTCTGAAGGTCACGTGACATTTGATCTCGAGCCAAATCTCGCAGGCTTACAAGTCATTGTTCAACCTGATGGAAAACTGGTTATTTTTGGTACCAGATCAACCTATTTGGATCGATTCGACTTTGCTCTTCGTTTGAATTCAGCAAAGCCTGTTTCTGTGAATGGTGTGATACCGTCACGTTTGTTTGACACTCGAGTTGGTTCTCCCCAAGGCTCAATCATTGTTGATAAAACAACCTACGGTGAATCAAAAGAACTGCGCGTCAAAGTCGCGGGAGCGTCAGGTCTTCCCGAATACGGAATTGGTGCAGTCACGATCAACCTCACTGTCACTGAACCAAAGGCAAAAGGATTCATCACTGTGTATCCATGTGGCACCCGCCCACTTGCGTCAAACATGAACTACGTCGCCGATCAAACAGTGTCGACATCAGTCACGACTGCTGTGTCACCAAGCGGTGAAATCTGTGTCTACTCATCTGCACAAACCAATCTCATCGCTGACATCAATAGTTGGTCGGCACCGAATGCTGGATATGAGCCATTATCTCCCCAACGAATCCTCGACACTCGAGCACTGTCTCCCCAAGGAGCAATTTCGGTCGTGAAAAAGAAATATGGAGCAGACTCCGAACTCCGCCTCAAAGTCGCAGGAGCAGCCGGGCTACCTGGCGCACGCATCGGTTCAGTGTCACTCAATGTCACAGTCACCGAGCCTGAGGCTGAAGGATTTTTAACTGTGTATCCATGCGGCGTTCGTCCTCTCGCTTCAAATCTCAATTACAAAGTCGGTCAAACAATTTCTACTTCGGTCATATCGCCTGTATCTGACAATGGAGAAATCTGTATCTACTCATCGGCATTGACAGATCTTGTTGCCGATGCCTTTGGCTGGTTTGTTCAAGGAGCGGGCGTGACCCCCGTCGGTCCGACAAGACTTGTCGATACTCGCACCGGGTCACCACAAGGTGCGATTTCAGTAACTAAGAAAAAATATGGGGTCATTGATGATGGGAACCGAAATGAACTTCGCTTACCCCTCCTTGGCGTTGCTGAACTGCCCGACTACGGAATCGGGACCGTCCAATTGACGGTGACTGTGACTGACCCCGCAGGTTCAGGCTTCATCACCATTTATCCCTGCGAAACGTTTCCACTCGCGTCGAACCTCAATTTCGTCGCTGGCCAAACCATCGCAGCATCAGTTACCACTCAAGTTTCAACCAATGGCGACATTTGCATCTACTCAAATCAGCCCACCAACGTCATCGTCGACATCAACGGGTGGGGCAATCTTCCGCGCTACGCCTGTGACGGAAGCATTCTTGAGGTGACTCAAAGTGAACGCGTCGGCATCATGTGCCGGTAATTGTCTCTACTGCCTCAGTCAAGGTCTCGTAATAATCCTCGAGGATAAACCGCGTCATGCGGAAGAAGGCTTTCCCAATTCTTTGGGCATCTCTCAGGCGCAACTTCTTGTAGCGGCGCTAAGACAAAACGCCTGTCGGCATATCTCGGATGAGGCACGGTTAACTCGCCACCAGCGATCGACACATCATCATAAAAGAGCAAATCTAAATCGAGCGTGCGCGGACCCCAATGAATCTCCCGCACCCGTCCAGCTTCGGCTTCAATGCGATGCAACCAACGCATCAATGCATATGGATCAAGTTCGGTTTCCAGTGCCACAACCATGTTGAGATACGCCCCCTGATTTTCGGGGCCACCAACTGGGTCTGTCTCAAAAACCTGAGATTGTTTGAACACATAAACACCAAGTTGTTCAATGGCAAATTTCAACGATTGAACTCGGTCTCCTAAATTACTTCCTAGAGCAATAATCGCTTCGTGCACGTTTTACTCGTGAGTGCCAAGTGCAACGCGATGAATACGCACTGCCGATGATTGAACATCTTCTGGAACCGGAGGACGGAGTTTGGTGAGGGTCAGGTCAACGGCCAAAACATGCGGAAATGACAACACCACTTCGGCCATACGCTGAGCCAAACGCTCAAGCAATTGATCGGACGTGGTGCGAGCGACTTCGGCAAGCTGCATACACACTTCGCCGTAGTGGACGGTTTGAGTGAGATCATCACTTTGCCCAGCTTCGCGTAAATCAACATGAATATCGACATCAATTTCCAGCGGTTGGGCCGACAGGCGTTCATGGTCAAGCACCCCAATAACACTGACGACCCGAAGTCCATTAATAAGAATGTGATCAGTCACAGATGCCACGGTACCGTTACGGCATGTCGAGTAACACCACAATTGACACTGGAACCTTTAGCCCTGAGCGAGTTGTCGCCGACTTACGCGAATTGGCGTCCCGAACCGGAGGCCCAGACGGCTCCCGCCGCCTCTGCTGGACCCCTGAATGGGTCAATGCTCGCAATCTGCTCCGAGAAGAACTCTTGGGCCTGCCCGTTGATGTCGACGTGGATGAGGCCGGGAACCTTTGGGCATACCTTCGGGGCACTTCACCCGACACACTCATTGTGGGCAGCCACCTCGACAGTGTCCCCAAAGGCGGCTGGCTTGACGGCGCTCTGGGAGTATTTGCTGGTCTTGAATTACTTCGATCACTCGCCACTGAGGGCACTCCCCCCGTCACAGTTGCACTGGTTGATTGGGCCGATGAAGAAGGCGCTCGTTTTAGCCGTTCACTCTTTGGTTCAGCGGCAGTCATGGGCACAGTTGATGTTGACATCATGCGCGGACTCTCCGATAAAGAAGGCAACAAGCTGATTGATGTCCTACCGCAACATGGCGTTCATATCGACAATATGGACGGTGCCCAAACCCGCGTTGCTGATGCCAAGGCTTACGTCGAAGTCCACATTGAACAGGGACCGATTCTTGAATCAATGAATTTGGGCATCTGCACAGTCACCGGAACCAAAGGTATTGAACGTGAGCGACTTATATTCTCAGGTCAAGCAGCCCACGCCGGAACAATGCCCATGCCCATGCGTCGCGACAGTTTCCGAGCCGCTGCTCGATTCGCGTTAGCAGTGGCCGACATCGGCGAAAACCACGACGGCGTAACAACCGTTGGTGCAGTGGCCTGTAAGCCAGGCGTGGTGACAGCAGTCGCTGGTGAAACCACAATCACTCTTGATATGCGCCACATTGATGCCGCCGAATTAGCAGCCATGTATTCCGAAAGTATCGCCGCTGCTCATGCCGCCGCCGAGACCGAAGGTTGCACCGTTGAGTTTGAGCACATCTTCCGCATTCCCCCAATGCCATTTCACCCAGCGCTCCTTGAAGCAGCGCGCATGAGCGTTCGCGAAGTTGAAGGGCATGATGTTGAGTTACCAAGTGGAGCGCTGCACGATGCCAGTGAAATGGCCCGCAGTATTCCGACAGTCATGATTTTTTCATCGTCAATCGCTGGCTTAAGCCACACCAAAGAAGAAGACACTTCTGATGAGCATCTGTTCATGGCCGTCGATGCTTTCAATCGCACCTGTCGTCGGACCATTCAATTAATGGTTGACGGAAAGTTATAGATCAAAGTTTCAATGGTTGGAGTTGACGTCAGTTTTCTTCTTTGGCGACTGGATACAACGTCTTCACCAAAAAGAATGCAATAACTCCGCCGACAAACTGTGCAATCAAAAACCCCGGAATTGATGATGGTTTAATTCCGGCAAAAGTATCGGACATTGAGCGTGCAAAGTCAACGGCCGGATTCGCAAAACTGGTGGACGATGTAAACCAATACGCTCCCCCAATCCAAACACCAACTGCGTAAGGAACTGCAGAGGCACGACCACTGCGTACGATGCAAAAGATCACGACGACTAATCCGATCGTCGCAATCATCTCTGAGAACCACAAAGCCCCCGACGAACGATCTTTTGTTGACCAGTTCACGGCGTCAAGTTCAAACATGACGTTGGCGATCATTGCTCCGATGCAAGCACCAACAATTTGCACGATCGAGTACAGCACTAATTCTTTATTCGTCAATCCACCGAACAACCGTGTCACTAACGAAACAACAGGGTTGAAATGGGCTCCCGAAACTGGCCCCAGTGCCAAGATCAAGGCAATCAATCCGCCAGCAGTTGCCGCAGCATTTTCTAACAACTGCAAGCCGAGGTCATTGGCCGAAAGTCGTTGCGCCATGATGCCCGAACCAACCACAACAGCTACCAAGAAGGCGCTACCAACACCTTCGGCCAAGAGTCGAGCACCGAGAGTTGGTTGAGATTGATCTGTCACCTAGTCATTCTGCCAAGTTTGCAACCCTCAGAGGAGCATCAAGTCAGTTCAGGCTGGCGCAATCGTCGTCGTTAGGTTTGGATCAATCGGCAAAGTAGTCGTAGTCGTAGTTGTCGTCGTGGTTGGCACCACCGGCGGTTCACCTTCAGCCTCAATGTCATTTCCGTATACCCACACTGGAGTCTTCTTAGGAATTAAACCCGACGCCCAAATCATGTCCATTGCTTGAGTACTCACACGAACACATCCATGCGACGCTGGATAATTCGGAATACTCATTGAACCATGAACTGCGATGCCGCCATTGAAATACTTCGGTCGATAGATCTGCCCTAGATCGCCATCCCACCAGCCGTCAGGCTTTTCACGATCAATCTTGTAACGGCCTGAGGGAGTTAATGAGCGCCCAGTTTCCCACGTCACTAAATCTTTTTGATTCGTCTCTAAGAAATACTGTCCACTGCCCGTTGAAATATTCATAGCCCACAACAGTTTCCCCGAGTTCATGATGAAGAGAACTTGTTTGTCCTTGTCAATTTCAACCAAAGTCCCAGGCTCGTTCGACTGACCGACAGCACGAGTTGTCGCCAGAGTTAATGCATCAGCGGTTGCCTGATCGACGCTTGCCGTCGCTTCAAGTCCGACATATTTCTGAAACGCCATGACTGCTTGTTTGGTCGTTCCCCCAAAGTCGCCATCAACGAGCATCAACCAAAATCCGAGTTCAAGCAATCGTTCTTGGATACGAGCAGTTTCTAATCCATCGTTTCTTCCGACAGCGACTAACGGAGCCATGAGTGGAGTGACCTCAGGCAGAGTCGTTGTCGTCGTCGGTACCGCGGTCGTCGTTGGAGCCAGCGTCGTCGTAGTAGTTGTCGATGTAGAGGTTGTCGTGGTCGTCGGTGGAGTCGTCGAAGTTGTGGTCGATTCAACAAACGGCACGGACGATACATCGGTCGTCCCTTGCGCCGAACCCGAGGCACATGCTGAAGCGGTCAGAAGCAGGACTAATGATCCCGCAACAACTCGGTTATGGCGCAACATGAACATCATGTCAAAATACCCATTAAGCAGGGCAAAGTGTTGGCAGCCTGACTGAGTTCACTACCTTTTGAAGCAACTGCAGCAAAAGGGTGTTTTTACCTTTTGGTCTGAGAGAATAAACCCGTGAGCGAGAGCAAAGTTTCTGACATCTTCGACCCAACGGCTTGGCGAGTCGTCCCCGGATTTAATTTCACCGATATCACCTACCACCGATCGGTTGAACACGGCACTGTCCGCGTCGCTTTCAATCGCCCCGACATTCGCAACGCGTTTCGTCCCCATACGGTTGATGAACTCTTCACCGCTCTTGAGCATGCCCGCCAAAGCACCGATGTCGGATGCGTACTTCTGACCGGTAATGGCCCATCGGCCAAAGACGGCGGTTGGGCTTTTTGCAGTGGCGGAGACCAACGCATTCGCGGCCGCGATGGTTATCGCTATGCCGAAGGTGAAACTGCCGAAACTATTGATCCAGGCAAAAGCGGTCGCTTGCACATTCTTGAAGTGCAGCGCCTGATTCGCTTCATGCCCAAAATTGTTCTTTGTGTTGTTCCTGGTTGGGCCGCCGGTGGCGGACATAGTTTGCATGTCGTAAGCGACCTCACGATCGCCAGCAAAGAACATGCTCGATTCAAACAAACTGATGCCGACGTTGCAAGTTTTGATGGCGGCTTTGGCTCGGCATATTTAGCCCGTCAAGTTGGTCAGAAATTTGCCCGAGAAATTTTCTTCCTTGGACGTGAATACAGCGCCGAAGATGCGCAACGTATGGGCATGGTCAACGCTGTCGTACCGCATGCTGAACTTGAGGCAACTGCCTTGCAGTGGGCCAAAGAAATCAATAGCAAGAGCCCTACAGCCCAACGAATGTTGAAGTTTTCCTTCAATCTCATTGATGATGGACTCGTCGGTCAACAAGTATTTGCGGGCGAGGCAACTCGTTTGGCGTACATGACCGATGAGGCTCAAGAAGGTCGGATGTCGTTTCTTGAAAAGCGCGAACCCGACTGGGCGCCGTATCCCTGGTACTACTGATTTCTGACGCCGAAAAAATGTCTCGTGAGCTGATCTACGTTGATTCGTTAGATGATCAACGCCTTGATCGCTTTCGACTTCGAGAACGAGAACTCCGTCCGCGCAATATTCCGGCCCGAGTTTTTAAGACGATGCAAACAGGCGAAGCAGAAAAGATCACTCTCGGAATGTTCATTGCCGAAGGCGACTTGGTCGTCGAACGAGCATTGTCGGCAGGCTGTCGGCTGGTCGAAGCGTTGACCGATGCTGCGTCTCCCAGCGCGCTAGTCCAAAACATTGACGCTTCAATTCCCATATATGCCGCACACGCCGATGTCCGCAAAACGTTAACTGGCATGGGTGTCGCTCTCGACATCATGGGCCTCTTTGAGCGACCCGCTCCACTAAAACTCAACGAGTTGTTAGCAAGCGCCCGTCATTTACTTGTTGTTGAAGATGTCGATAACCCCACCAATATCGGAGCCATTGTTCGTAGCGCCGCAGCCTTCGGAATTGACGGAGTCATTCTTGATCGCAATAGTGCCGACCCGTTGGCGCGACGGGCGCTGCGCGTCTCGATGGGTACCGCGTTTTCCATGCGTTACAGCCGGGTGACCGATGCATCTTCGACACTCATCGCGCTTCGCGATGCCGGTTACATCGTGTGTGGACTGACTCCACGTCCTGACGCCCTCAATATTCGCGATGTCGGCGCAAGTTTGCCCAAGGATGCCAAAGTAGCCATCGTGCTCGGGTCCGAACGCTCCGGCTTATCCCCCGACGCCCTGTCGGCAGTGAACTACATGGTGAAAATCCCTATGGCGTCTGGCATTGATTCGCTCAACGTCGCCGCCGCTGCCGCGGTGGCCTGTCACGCCCTCATCCCCCAGTCGTAAGTCATCCCAGCACGGGCTGTTTTCGTCTGAGTGTCAAACAAAGTCGCAAATGAGTTTTTCGGCAGGCAAACTTGTGACCGTGTCTGCAACCGGTGTCCTCTTACTTTCGTGCCCCGATCAACGTGGTGTCGTTGCAGCGGTTGCAGAGTTCATCGCTACTCACGGCGGAAACATTGTTCACGCAGAACAGCACACCGACGATGTTGAGAGAGTCTTCTTCCAACGAGTTGAATTCGAACTAGATGGTTTCTCGCTTGACCGTCACGAAATTCTCAATGCCTTTACGACTGTCTCCGACAAGTTTTTCATGAATGCGCAGTTGCGATTCACCGACCACCTTCCACGAGTCGCCATTTTGGCAAGCAAGCAGTCGCACTGTCTCTTTGATTTACTCAGTCGATGGCGATCAGGTGAACTTCCAGCAGACATCGTCACCGTGATCGACAATCATCCCGATCATGCCGACCTCGTACAACACATGGGTGTTCCCTATGTGCACTTGCCGGTCACCCCTGAGACAAAGTCACACCAAGAACTCGCCGTACTTCAGACGCTCAACGAAAACCAAGTCGACCTCGTGATCTTGGCGCGATACATGCAAATACTTTCGCCACAACTTGTCGACGCGTACCAGTCGCGCATCATCAATATCCACCACTCTTTCCTTCCGGCATTTGTTGGGGCGAACCCGTATCGACAAGCCCACGATCGGGGTGTCAAAATCATCGGAGCGACCGCTCACTATGTCACCGAAGAACTTGATGAAGGTCCAATCCTTGATCAGGAAGTGACGCGCGTTTCTCACCGCGACTCAGTCGCCAATCTCACACGCAAGGGACGCGATCTTGAAACAATCGTGCTTGCTCGTGCGGTTCGTGCTCACCTTGAGCATCGGGTGTTGGTGTACGGCCGTAAGACCGTCGTCTTTAGCTAACGCTCAAAAACCGCTTCGTTTTATTTCGGCTTCGCCGAACTAATCGGTAAACCCGTGTCATTACGCAAATGTTCAGCGGCTGGAACAAAATATGCCAGCAACTCTTGCCGCAGTGATTCATCATTCGTCGTTGCTTCAATCGCCGCGGTCATGTGCACCAACCAACGATCGCGTTCAAGCGGTCCCACATGAAAAGGCATATGGCGTAACCGCAATTTTGGATGCCCACGTTCTTCCATATATGACTGTGGCCCGCCCCAGTATTGACCTAAGAACAGCGCCAGACGCCGCTTTGCCCCATCAAGATCGCTCTGGTCGGGGTACAAGGGCCACAACACTTCATCAGCGACTACGCCAACATAAAAGTGGTCGACGAGCGTTTCAAAAAATGGCATTCCGCCTACTCGCTCAAACATTGAAACTTCGTCTAAGCCATCGTCACTCACGAGAACTGTGGATCCTGCCAATCAGGGAATACTTCTGGCAATCCATCGCTGACTTTGACCGGAAAGTTTGCCGGTCGCTTTTCCAGAAAACTCATTACGCCTTCGCGGGCATCATCGCTCGCGCCCCGCGAATTGATGGCTCGAGAGTCAACGCGATGGGCCTGCATCGGATGATCGGCACCCAGCATGCGCCACAACATTTGTCGTGACAAGGCCACTGAAACTGGAGCTGTGTTTTCCGCAATCTCACGAGCAATGGCCCGAGCAGCCGGCAAGAGATCTTCTGGTGCATGAACACTTCGTACGAGTCGTCCTTCTTTGGCTTCATCGGCGCTGATCATGCGCCCCGTGAAACACCACTCGGTCGCTTGCGAGATTCCGACAATTCGGGGCAAGAACCAACTACTCGCAGCCTCAGGAATAATTCCCCGCTTGGCGAAGACAAATCCAAACTTAGAACTCGTACTGGCCAGGCGAATATCCATCGGCAAGGTCATCGTGACACCCACGCCAACGGCTGCACCATTAATTGCGCCGATCACTGGCTTTTTACTTTCAAAGATTCGTAACGACACCAAGCCACCGCCGTCACGCATGACGCCAGTCTTGGCCTTCACATCGCTTCCGCCTTTGGCAAAGGTTTCTCCCCCACCAGACAAATCGGCGCCCGCACAAAAGGCCCGACCCGAGCCAGTCACAATAACCGCGCGCACATTGTCATCGGCATCGCTCTCATCAAAAGCAGCGATGATTTCTTTCAACATCCGATTCGTGAACGAATTCAACTTGTCGGGACGATTCAAAGTAATCGTCGCAATCTGCTCAGATACTTCGTAGATAATTTCCTCGTAGGCCATGGAGAAGACCTTAATAGAACGTCACACGTCTAAGAAACGTGTAGCAGCAATACCTGATCCGACCGCGCCTGCTATTGCTCCGATTCCCAACAAAATAAACATTACGAAACGCATATAGCCATCAGTGACGACTAATGCCGCAAGTTCAGTGTCATTGAAGTCGGCAACCGCGTTCGACCAAGCCGTGTTTAGCCCCCAGAGACCCAAACACGACAAAACGCCACCAATCAGCCCCTGCATCAGGCCTTCGAGCATGAACGGAATACGAATGAACCAGTTAGTCGCGCCAACGAGTTTCATCACTTCAATTTCGCGTCGACGCGCAAACATCGCGGTTCGGATGGTGTTCCAAATTAAGCCGACCGCGACCACGAGTAGGACAATCGACATTGCAGTCGTCGCGATGCGAATAAATTGCGAGACTCGTGCCACGACATCAAAGACATCCTGAGCGTACGCAACCTCTCGCACACCGGCCAAACTTCGGAATTGTTCACCAAGTTCACGGATCAGATTTGAGTCCTGCGAAATTGGCACAACCTTGAATTGCGATGGAATGTTTTCTGGCGTTAATAGGCGCAAAGTTCCAGGATCACCGGCAAACAATTTCTGCGCTTCGGCATAACTTTCGGCCTGATCAAGATATCGCAATTTTGAGACATCAATAACTGCTGGTTGAGAGTTCAACGCGTCTTCAATCACCTGAATTTGGTTGACATCGGCATCAGAACGAACGTAAACAATCAGCTCAACGTCGCCTTTCCAACGAGTCAACAAATTGTCAAAGGCCCGCTGAATGAGAAAAGTTGAGCCGACCAACAACAATGAAACAGCAGAAGTAATCACCGCTGCCATCGTCAAAGTGACGTTGCGCTTAAAACTGGCCCACGTTTCGCGGAATGCGTAACTGATACGAGCAATCATCAGTCGTACACTCCTCGTTCTTGGTCGCGAACAATGACACCGCGATCAAGTTGCACCACGCGACGGCGCATCATGTTCACAATTCGCTGATCGTGAGTTGCCATCACCACAGTTGTTCCGGTGTTATTGATGCGATCCAAAAGACGCATAATTCCTTCACCTGTGGCGGGGTCAAGGTTGCCGGTTGGTTCGTCAGCGAGCAAAATTAATGGCCGATTGACGAAAGCGCGGGCGATAGAAACTCGTTGCTGCTCACCACCAGACAGTTGATGCGGAAATCGGTCTTCCTTATCGGAGAGACCGACAAGATCGAGAACAGCAGGAACCTGCTGACGAATCACATGCTTGGGTCGCCCAATAACTTCAAGGGCAAAGGCCACATTTTCAAAAACTGTTTTGTTGAGTAACAGCTTGTAGTCCTGGAAAATATTTCCGATATTGCGGCGTAAGTACGGCACTTTTGAATCGGACATTTCATTGATGTCCTTGCCAGAAACCCAGACAGCGCCACGTTCGGGCTGTTCTTGACGATTCATCAAGCGCAACAAAGTTGACTTACCCGAACCGGATGGACCCACCATAAAGACGAACTCGCCTTTAGCCACCTCGAAAGATGCATCGCGCACCGCTGGTGTTTCAGTGCCATAAGTTTTTGTTACGTTTTCGAGGCGAATCATGTTGCTCCTCGGGCGAGAGACCGACCAATTGGTCGACCACATGAACTCAAGCAATCAGGTTATCAGTCGTACTTCGTCAAGAATCGTCGCCTGCACGCCGCCACTGCAAATATCCGACCATAAATTCGTCCAGGTCGCCATCAAGTACGGATTCAACGCTGCTTGATTCAATATTTGTGCGCAAATCTTTCACCATTTGATAAGGCTGTAAGACATAGCTGCGAATTTGGCTACCCCAGCCGACCGTTGCTTGTTTGCCAGCAATGCGATCAAGTTCGGCTTGATGTTCTTCTTCAATCTTTGCCGCAACCATCGCCTTCAAGCGATTCATTGCCTTTTCGCGGTTTTGTAATTGGCTGCGCTCTTCTTGTGACGATGAGACAAGCCCGGTTGGTTCGTGAATGAGTCGAACCGCCGACGACGTCTTGTTGACGTGCTGGCCACCTGCTCCTGATGCGCGAAACACTTCCATGCGGACATCAGTTTCATCAATTTCAATGTCAGGATTTTCCATTGCGGGCCACACCTGCACATTGGAGAAGCTTGTTTGACGCCGACCTTGATTATCAAACGGGCTGATACGCACCAGGCGATGCGTACCTCGTTCAGATGTCATCAGCCCGTAGGCGTAACGACCTTTCAACGTGAACTCAACGGACATAATCCCAGCTTCAGTTCCTGGTGAAATATCGTTGATCTCAAAATCAATTCCACGACGCTCGGCCCAGCGCTGGTACATCCGCAAGAGGAGTTCGCTCCAATCTTGGGCGTCGACTCCACCATCTTTGGTGTTGATGTGGACAATGCAATCCAACTCATCGTGTTCGCCCGTAAACAAACTGCGCATTTCTAAGCCATTCAATTCGCGAGCGATCGCCTGAATGCCTTTTTCAATTTCGGCTTCTTGCGAAGCATCATCAATTTCGCGCGCCATTTCATGGAGTACCTCGGCGTCTTCAAGCCGACGAGCCAATCCGTCAAAGATGTCAATATCGCCCTTGGTGTTGGCGTATTCGGCATTGAGTTTCTTGGCAAACTCTTGATCGTCCCAAAGTCCGGGCTTTGATACCTCAATTTCGAGTTCACGAAATCGATCTCGTTGAGCATCAATCTTGAGATAGACCTTGGCCTCGCCGAGTCGGCGACTCACATCCTTCAAATCATCTGTGAAATCGCGCATGACAATCTCAGCTGGTGCCGTGGCACATCTTGAATTTTTTGCCTGAACCGCAAGGGCACGGCGCGTTACGAGGAGTCTTTGACCACTCGTCGTTCACGACGGGCTGCTGCTTGACGGGCGCAGCCTGCTGAGGCATCTCGCCCGCACTCTGCACTGCACCTTGACTCACTGCCGAAGGTGCTTCAGATTTTGTCTGTTGAAGGTTTTGCAGGACGGGAGCAGGTTCTTCGTTACGTACAACCTGCACGTGCATGACGTACTTCACGAAGTCTTGCGCGATGCCCTTCATCATGGCACCAAACATCTCATAGCCCTCGCGCTGCCATTCGGCCAACGGATCTTTTTGGCCCATAGCGCGCAGGTTGATGCCCTCTTGCAGATAGTCCATCTCTTCAAGATGTTCACGCCAACGTTGATCGATGATACGCAACATGACCTGACGTTCAACATCGCGCATCACCACTGAAGTCAGTTCTGATTCGCGCTGTTCATAGTAAATAGTCGCATTGTCCATGACGACGTCATACATCTTGTCGGTACTTGATGATTGACCCAAGTGATCGGGTGTCAGGTCGTTCGGCCAATAGGTCTTGAGTTCTTTAGTGAGACCTTCAAGGTCCCATTCGTCGTCGGCCTCGCTCACACAATGCGTTTCGATCAGCGCATCGACCGCCTCGGACATGTATTCGAGCGCAGCAACTTTGAGATCGACGCCATCAAGAATTTGGTCGCGGCGCATATAAATCACCTTGCGCTGCTCATTCATCACTTCGTCGTACTTCAACACGTTCTTACGAATTTCGGCATTACGTGTTTCGACAGTGCTCTGAGCGCGTTCGATGGCTTTGGTGACCATCTTGTGTTCAATTGCTTCGTCATCAGGCAATGCACGTCCCATGACCCAACTCAATGCACCGGTCGCGAACAAACGCATCAATTCGTCTTCAAGGCTCAAATAGAAACGACTCGAGCCGGGGTCACCCTGACGGCCGGCGCGTCCACGCAACTGATTGTCGATACGACGACTCTCATGACGCTCAGAGCCAATGACATACAAGCCACCGACTTCACGTACTTGGTCGCCTTCGGCCTTGCACTTTGCTGAGATATCAGCAAGGAGTTCGGTATATCGAGCTTGGGCAACCGCGCGCGCCGCCCGATATTCATCCGGCATTTCAGCAAGCGGAAGCGGTAAGGCAAATTCGTCAGTCATGGTGTCGGCGGTATGGCCTTCGGCGAGAACTGCTCGGTGCGCCAAGCCTTCGGGGTTGCCGCCAAGAAGAATGTCGACTCCGCGGCCAGCCATGTTTGTGGCAACGGTGACCGCGCCAAGGCGTCCGGCCTGAGTGACGATTTCGGCCTCACGGGTGTGTTGCTTGGCGTTCAAAACCTCATGCTTGACACCATTCTTAGCAAGAAGTCGCGACAAGTGCTCGCTCTTTGCAACGCTGACCGTACCAACTAGTACTGGCTGCCCATTGGCATTGCGCTCGATGATGTCGGTGACGACTGCATTGAACTTGGCGTCTTCGGTCTTAAAAATCTGGTCAGCCGAATCGATACGCACGACCGCACGGTTCGTTGGGATCGGCACAACCTGCAAGTCGTAGGTATTCATGAGCTCGGCAGCTTCAGTTTGTGCCGTACCAGTCATTCCCGAGAGCTTGGTGTACATGCGGAAATAGTTCTGCAATGTGATCGTGGCAAGCGTTTGATTTTCTTCTTTAATCTTGACGCCTTCTTTGGCCTCAACTGCTTGGTGAATACCTTCACTCCAACGACGACCTTCAAGAATACGACCCGTAAATTCGTCAACGATTTTTACTTCGCCACCTTGAATGATGTAGTCCTTGTCGCGGCGATACAACTCTTTAGCCTTCAATGCCACTTGTAATTGATGAACAAGATTGCGTTGAACTTCGTCGTACAAGTTTTCAAGGCCAAGTTCGGCTTCAACGCGCTCAATGCCAGCTTCGGTCGGCATAACAATGCGCTTATCTTCTTCAACTTCGTAATCGACGTCGCGCTTCAGGGCCCGCACAATTGAAGCGAAACGGTAATAAAGATTGGCCGCATCGGCCACTCGGCCAGAAATGATGAGTGGTGTACGTGCTTCGTCAATCAAAATCGAGTCAACTTCATCAACGATCGCAAAAGCATGTCCACGCTGAACTTTGTTGAGTTTGGTCGGCGCCATGTTGTCGCGCAAATAATCAAAACCAAATTCATTGTTGGTTCCATACGTAATGTTCGCGGCGTAGTCGACCCGCTTTTGCTCAGGGCGCTCGCGCGAACCTGGAACAACAAGTCCGACGGTGAGTCCGAGCCAACGATGAACTCGTCCCATCCACTCAGAGTCACGACGTGCCAAATAGTCGTTCACCGTGATGAGGTGCACGCCATTGCCCGACAAGCCATTGAGATACGCCGGCAAGGTCGAGACCAAGGTCTTACCTTCACCCGTTTTCATTTCGGCGACCCAGCCGAAGTGCAATGCCGCCCCGCCCATCATTTGCACGTCGTAGTGACGTTGCCCAATGACACGATGTGCACCTTCGCGAACGACGGCAAAAGCTTCGATCAAAAGGTCGTCGAGGGATTCGCCCCGCTCGAGCCGGGTACGGAATTCGGCAGTCTTGCCACGCAATGCGTCGTCCGTCAATGACTGAATAGATGATTCAAGGGCGTTGATATCAGGAACTAGACCTTCAAGGGCCTTGAGTTTCTTGCCTTCACCGGCCCGAAGGATGCGATCGAGGATTCCCATGCAGGGATAGAGCCTACAGGCGGTATCTGCGAGCCTCAGGGTCACCCAAAGTTCACCAATAACAATGCTGTAGAAAAGTGCGCCGGCAGGCAGACTAAATAAATGCCCGAGTCAGCCCCGACGTCCGCCAATCATTCCAACCAATCAGGCCGCCTGATTGACGCAGTTATTTTCGATTTTGGCGGTGTTTTAGCGAGTAACGGCCGACCCAGCGATGTGGTCAAGCGCTTTCCCAATGACCCCGCCGACAAAGTCATGAAAGTCATGATGGGCGATTACGGGCAGGACACCAATCATCCCTGGCATCGGCTCGAACGGGGCGAAATCAGCATGCTCGAGTATCGCCAACAGCTGGCCCCACTTGTTCTTGAGGCTGGTTTGCAACCGATGGCCCCGGTCGGACCCCCACCTCAATCGAATGATCCGCAGGTTGCATCGCGAGACGGCGTCAATATTCAGTTTGAACCAAATGCCCCTGTGATTGACCTGGTCCATCATCTCAAGGCAGCTGGCTTGCGCCTCGGAGTTCTCACAAATAATGTTCGCGAATTCCGGGATTTATGGTGGCCCATGCTCGATTTCGCCAACATTTTTGATGATGTCGTCGATAGTCACGAAGTTGGAATGCGCAAACCCAACCGCGCGATTTACGAACTCACGTTACATCGACTCGGCGTTGAAGCTCATCGAGCCGCATTTCTTGACGATGCCCAAAGCAACGTTGACGCAGCCTCGGCCGTCGGAATACACGGAATTTGGGTAGATATTGACCCGACATTGGCAGTTCAACGCGTTAGGCAACTCGCGAATTTGTAGAACGATCGCGAGGCGTTGCTGCTACGGCCAGCAAACACACCTCACTGGCCCCAGCCAAATCGAGTGCATGGGCGGCCGCTCGCAAAGTGCTTCCGGTTGTCACAACATCGTCGATGACGAGTACTCGACACGGATGACGTAGCGGACGAGCCCGAAACATGGGACCGTTCAGACGCTCTTGCCGATTGCGGCCGGTTTGTGGTGCGCTGCGATCACGATACAACAGTCGCTGGCATCGCAGTCCGAGACGCTCTGCGACAGCTTTTGCCAACAATTGTGATTGGTCATAGCCCCGCAGTCGTTCGCGCACCACCGAAGTGGGAGCCCAGGTCACCACGTCGTAGACCGGCATCTCTGGATCGGCCAGAATTGAACGCACCAGGCGGTCGGCAAGTTCAGCGACAACCCGTCGCTGATTGCGATATTTCAGACTTCGAATCAAATCTTGGGTTTCACCGCGTAGGTCGGCGGTCGCCCGAACCGGGCGAATCGTCCGAGCACTCGAGGATCGACATGACGGACAGTTCCGAGTCGACCCCGGTGAGCCCGCGACATCAAATGCAGAGGGGCGGAAGATTTTCGAACACAGCGAGCATCGCAAAGCACTGAACATGTTCCCAGCAGACCAGATGGGTACGGCAAAGTCCCTTCATATCTTGTCTCACATTCTGACCCATTGTATTTTTATCCAATACAGAGGTTACTAATTGTGTAGGGTTTGGTTCCTTATGGCTGTCAAGACTTTGCAAACAGTAGAAAACGCTCTCGCTGTCCTTGAGGTTGTCGCCGAATTGCAACCCATTGGTGTCTCAGCGCTTGCTCGCCACATGAACATGGACAAGAACACGGCTCAACGTATTTTGATCACGCTTGGGGCGAGTGGCTATATCCAGAAACAAAGTCACGGAACGGCTTGGGAGTTGACACCGCGGGTGCTGACTTTGTCGAATCGGGTCGCCATGAGTTTGCGTCACACGGCGCGTCAACAATTACAGGAACTTTCTGAAGTCATCGGCGAGACGGCCCTTTTGTGGCAATTTACTTATGTAGGCGACAAAATGCATGCCACGTTGCTTGACAAAGTTGAAAGCAAACACAATGTCAAAATCACAATGGAAGTTGGCAAGCAGGTGCAGTTTCGGCCTGATAATGCCAATACCGAAATTGTTGAGAAATTAATTCAGCGTTTTCCCACCGGCGAATCTTCGTGGCTTGGATCGGCAGATGACGATCATCCAAGATACTTTCAAATTAATCCCGGTCACCCAGGTTCTATTGGAATTGGCAGCGTGATCTACGACGGTCCTGCTCAACCAATTGCGATGGTCTCGGTTGTCGGCCCTGGAGATCGCATCTCCCCCGATTGCTACAAGGTCATGGGCGAAAAGACTGCAGCTGCGGCGCGCATTCTGAGCGGTATCTAATTATTGGCGTTGATCGCTCGCTAGTCGCATTTCAAATCGCGGCAAAATCAATTGCACAAGTGGCCCGATTCCGAACATGAAGATCAATGTTCCGATTCCAATTGAGCCACCCAAGAAGAGTCCGGCGACCATTACTGATATTTCAACGACAGTTCGTGCCACACGAATACTGATCTGACGTCCAGCAATTGATCGCTTCGACAATCCCAGCATCAAACCATCGCGTGGGCCCGATCCGAGACCAGCACCGATATACAAAGCAGATCCGAGGCCAATCACTATGACTCCGGCAATCACCATCAATGCCCGAATGATCAGTTGATCTGGTTCTCCAATAATCGGCTTGGTCAGATTAACCACAAGACCGATTTCAATTGCATTCAAAATTGTGCCGACTCCCGGTCGTTGCCGTAACGGAATCCACAACAACAAAAGCAATAAACCAACGCCCTCAATGACAAGACCAATTGAAATATTAAACTTTTCTGATAGTCCCTTATGGAAAATGTCCCACGGAGCCAACCCAAGATTGGCCCGTAAAAACAGGGTGATTCCAAAACCAAAAAAAGCTAGCCCGGTGATACACCGGGCTAGCTTTTCTGCGTACAACTTTGACATTAGTAGCGGTAACGCTCGGGCTTGAATGGGCCCGAAGGAGCGACACCTAAGTAGTCGGCCTGCTCGTCGGTCAACTTGGTCAACTTGACTCCAAGTGCACCCAAGTGCAGCGATGCAACCTTTTCGTCAAGATGCTTCGGCAACACGTACACACCAAGTGGGTACGCCGCAAGATTGGTGAACAACTCAATTTGCGCAATGACTTGGTTCGAGAACGAACAGCTCATCACGAAACTTGGGTGACCAGTTGCACAACCGAGGTTGACCAAACGTCCTTCAGCCAACACGATGATCGCATGTCCATCGGGGAAAGACCACAAGTCAGTTCCGGGCTTCAATTCATCACGAGTCGCGCCGCTTCGAGCCAAGCCGGCCATATCGATTTCGGAGTCGAAGTGGCCGATGTTGCACACAATTGCGTTGTGCTTCATCTTGAGCATGTGCTCAATGGTGATGATGTGATCGTTGCCAGTTGCCGAAACGAAGATGTCAACTTCGCCAATGATGTCTTCGAGAGTGGTGACTTGGTAACCCTCCATGGCCGCCTGCAAAGCATTAATAGGGTCGGCTTCTGTCACGATGACTCGGGCACCTTGGCCGCGCAACGCCTGTACGCAACCCTTACCAACATCGCCGTAGCCACATACAACGGCAACTTTGCCGGCGATCATGACGTCAGTTGCACGACAGATTGCGTCGATCAACGAGTGACGGCATCCGTACAAGTTGTCGAACTTTGATTTGGTCACTGAGTCATTGACATTGATCGCGGGGAACAACAACTCGTTGCGCTCGAACATCTTGTACAAGCGCATCACGCCAGTTGTGGTTTCTTCAGTCACACCCTTGATGTCGGCAGCCATACGTGTCCACTTGGTCGGATCGGTTTTGAGGCCACGCTGCAACAAACCAAGAACGATTGCTAGCTCGGCGTTTGATGCAGTCGTCGGATCGGGAACTTCGCCCGACTTCTCGTACTCAACACCCTTGTGCAACAACAACGTGGCGTCGCCACCATCGTCAAGAATCATGTTTGGTCCGTCGCCATCGGGCCACGTCATCATCTGTTCGGTACACCACCAGTACTCTTCGAGCGTTTCGCCCTTCCAAGCGAATACAGGTACACCTGACGGATCGTCAACAGTTCCGTTTGGACCAATAGCGACTGCTGCTGCTGCATGATCTTGTGTCGAGAAAATATTGCATGATGCCCAACGAACTTCAGCACCGAGTTCAACCAAAGTCTCAATCAGCACAGCAGTCTGAATGGTCATGTGCAACGAACCCGAGATGCGTGCACCCTTCAGCGGCTTGGTAACCCCGTATTCTTTACGCAATGCACGAAGACCGGGCATTTCATGTTCGGCGAGATGGATTTCTTTGCGGCCAAATGGGGCCATCGATAGATCGGCGACGCGGAAGTCTTTGCGATCAGCAAATGAAGTGGACATGGGTGGGCTCCTTATGAGGTCATTGACATGATGTGAATTACACGGGGTTGCGCAAACAACGATGTCGACCGAAGGTCGCATCTTGTCTTGCACTATCCCGGGCCGGGGCCTGCTGGCACCGATCTGTCAGCCCGATGTCACGAGTGTAGACCCCTTAAAGTCGGCCTTTGTGACACTGTCACCAACGACACGCCCAATTCAGCGTCCGGTGGTCTTGACTCCGTCAGCAGCGATCTTGGCCATGATGCGCTCATGTTCACTCGTTGAAACAACTTCAGACTCGTCCACCAACATCACGGCAATGCCCTCACGGATGCTGTAACGCCGCTGTAAACGCGGGTTATATAAGGCATCCTCGTCATCAAGCATGTACAAAACACCTTTATCAACGGGACACGCTAAGACATTTGCAAGTTCGGGATCGATGGGCATGAGGACTCCTTGTTTCAGACTGAGGTTATTGCCGCAAGTAACTCGACCACACGATTATCGCATTCATCGCGATCGGGGGCTTCAAGGTTGAGGCGTAATAGTGGTTCGGTATTTGACGGGCGCAGGTTAAACCACCAAGGTCCGCAATCGACCGTGAGGCCGTCAAGGCGATCTTGTGGGAATGCACCAAACTCCTTGGAGACTGACTCAATGACGACAGCGGGGTCGTCTACCTGAGTATTGATCTCACCGCTTGACGAGTAACGCTCGTACGAACGACGAATTTCGCTCAGTGGTTCTCCGACACGACTCATTTCTTCAAGCATCAACATTGTGGCAATCAGTCCGCTGTCGGCACGGTAGTTATCTTTGAAGTAATAGTGAGCCGAGTGCTCTCCCCCAAAGACGGCTCCGGTTTCGGCCATTATCTGCTTGATAAAAGAATGCCCCACTTTGGTGCGTACTGGTAGTCCACCATGTTCACCAATGACTTCTGGAACCGCGCGACTGCAAATGAGATTGTGCAAAATGGTGGCGCCAGGGCTTTTGCGCAACATGCTTGTCGCCAAAACTCCGGTTGTCGTTGAACCTGAAAGTCCACGACCAAGTTCGTCGGTGACAAATACTCGATCGGCATCGCCGTCGAAAGCTAAACCAATATCAAATCCACCAGAAGCGACGCGGGCTTGCAAGTCACGCTGGTTTGCTGCTTGCAAAGGATCGGCAGGGTGATTCGGGAAGGTTCCGTCAAGTTCGCCATACATAACTTCAAGTTCAAGACGTGGCAGACGCTCAAAGACAGCCGGTACAACAAGCCCGCCCATTCCATTGGCAGTATCGGCAACAACACGCATCGGTCGAATCGTGGCTGGATCGATGAATGACACCACGTGATCAACGAATGCCGAGAGCAAATCACGTTCGGTAGTTCGGCCAGCCCGCGCCGCCTTGGCAGGCTTCATACCATCAAGAATTTTCTGGGCGATGTCTTTCACTTCGACTAAACCAGTGTCAACGCCAACTGGTCGCGCTCCCGACAAACACAACTTGATTCCGTTGTATTGAGCTGGGTTGTGCGATGCAGTGAACATCGCACCTGGTGCGTCGAGCTTGCCGGCCGCAAAATACAACAGGTCAGTTGATGCCAGACCGATGTCAATGACATCAACACCTTGCTCCATCAAACCTTGGGCAAATGCTGCCACCAATTCAGGTCCAGTGGGTCGCATATCTCGTGCCACAATCGCCACGCTGGTCTTGGTGAATTGGGCAAAACCAACACCCAACGCGTACGCCACTTCAGCGTCGAACTGGTCGGGGACGGTGCCTCGAACGTCATACGCCTTAACGATCTGATCGAGTGAAAATTTTGATGACATGACGGGCTGAACCCTATCGCTGACTGTTTAGGCCCCGCAGGGATTTACGGGTTTCCCCTGCTCAGAGGTCTGTTAAGACATCTTTGCCGCGGCGATCTCGACGCCACATTACGAACAGACCAACGAACCCAACAATCGTTAATAGATAGGCAAAACGGTCCACAAAGCTGGCTTTGAAATGCATTGAAACATCCGTCGAAGTCGGCACGACAACCATCATGTTCGGAGCAACGCGATAAGGGCCTTTGGCACCAGACAATTGCCAGTTCGGGAAATAACTCACCCGGACCAAAACGGGAACGCCAACTTTGTCGACCGAGAATGACAATGAGTCCTCGCCGATTTTGACATCGGAGACAACTGCTGGCTCAACTTTGGTCGGCACGATCTGTTGCACTGGCTTCACGACATCAACTTTTCGTGAGTCAGATCCGGGTTCGCCTTCGCGTACTGACATATCAACTGCTACATCGATGCGTTGCCATTCCTTCGGACCACCCGCAGCGGGTAGCGCGTCCCACCCAGTTCGATTTTGCAACCAACTGGATCCGAGTTCAAGCCAACGTTCTCGCAAGTCACCCGATCGTTCATTCACCACGACTGGCAAAGTGTCGAGCGGTACAACGATGTCAGCATTACTAACCGAATAAATATGCCATGGCCCGCTGGTTTCAAGGGCCGTGAGTCCACCACCGTTAGCCGCAACCTCATCAGCTTTCGCAATCGCTTCTGGAGTCACCGCCATGTAATAACTAATTCCGAGTTCTTGCATATACGACACGCCAACAGCGGCATCGTTATTGACATACCGCAATTCACGCACCGGGTTCGACGATTGCTTTGACATCGCTCCCGCTGCCAAGAAGTGATACGGAGTCGTACCAGCTGCCTCAAAGAACAAACCCTCGCTTGACCCGATGCAACCATCGGTCCAGAAAGGCAACAACATCAATGCCATCGTTGTCCCGTACTTGTCATTTCCGCCAAAGTTTTCCCATAACGCGCGACCGCAACCACGCGTTTCACCGACACTCTTCATGGTTTGAATCACGCCGTAGTACTCGCCATAAGACGATCGACCCTCGTAACCCGAAAAGTTCCAGCGTGCCCATCCATCAACAAAACCTTTACTCGAGGCTTTTCCTTCAAACGGGCCCCATGTGTACTCGGCACCTTGGCCTTCATCTTTCACATGACCAAACGGAAGTACTTGAAAGCGGAAGCCAAGAACAATCAGCACCAGGAATGCTGAAGTAATTGCCGTGATCGTTCGCGCGTTGAACATTTGGTTTTTCGTTTGCGCGTTTTCAACAAACACTTCAGAGTTCTGCGCCGATCGTTCATGTTGCGCGTAACGCACAATAAAACTCACGAGTTCAATAATGCCGATACCTGCGAGCAAGTAGCGGCACATGTTGAACATCGGCAACAGACGAGGGTTCCACAACAATCCGATAATTGGCAGGCTGTCATTGAATAGATAAACAAATGCCGCGAACACAAGTGCAGTCACACCAAGCCAAATGCCTGCCACATTTCGTTTCACGATCATGGCCGCGAATCCGATGATGGCAAAAGTCAGAATAAACACATTCCAAAATGGTGGCAGTGCAAAAAACATGCCCCAATACGAAGTGAATGAACCATTTCCGGGTTCACCCTTGTACTTCATATCGGTCATGTAGGCGTGATTCAACAAGAACGGCCCAACCCAAAAAGCGGAAAGAAGTGCCCCTGATCCAGCAGTGGTAATAAACCAACGCACCTTTGTTTTGTCGAGCCACAAAAGGGCCATGAGCAAAAGACCTACCGCCACATAAATGGCGACAATGCCGTGACATAACACCGCGAGCGCCATGAATACTGCTGCCTTCACCCGATGCTTACCGGTTTGCATTCCGTTGGCAAAAAATCCGAAGGCCAACATCGCAAACGAAAGTGAGATTGAGAACGAATACTCACCGGCCATCGTTGACGCAACGTTGCCTCCGTAAATTGTGTAACTCTCATCGAGTAGGTAGACCAACCCAACCATGGCAAACAGTTCAGGAATCGGAAATGCAAAACGTGCGAGCCGACCAAAAGCCCAACAACAAGCGGGCAATGTCACAATTCCTGCCACCGCAACAATCTTGAACGCGATGCCGTACGGAAAGATGAAATTCAGAATCACGATGAAGAAAGCCGGCACCACCATGTAGAAGCGGTAAATCGGCAAACCCGAATACCAATCCATCGACCAGCCATTGAGTTTCCACGGCAAGAGGTGATCACGCAAATAGGCCGGACCCCACACGTGAGCGCCCATGTCGCCACCAGTGGGTGTGGTGTCTTGAAAAACCAACGATGGCTGGATGACCTTGATTGCAATAATCGTGCTGATTCCGACGAGTGCTATTCGAATCCAAAACGTGATGAGACGCTCACGCTCCCAATCACGAAACGGATTCCAGCGATCGCCGCCTGGTTCATTCGCAGTTGTTGATTCCGCTCGTCCCGCCTCATCGCCAGTTGTTGTTGACTCAATCTCTAGATCGCCCATATAGAGATCTATCTTGCCACCTTCGCACTACTGAGACGCGAGCAACAACCCCGCTGCGTTAAACCCGATGTGGGCAAAAATCGCCATCCCTAACCGTCCCGTGCGTTGGAAACAGATCCCCAGAACGAGCGCAAAGGCAAAAAGCCCGGGAAGTTCAACTGGCTGCAAGTGGATCAGGGCGAACCAGGCCGCCGCAATAATGAGTGCCAACCAATCATTGAGACGACTTTGGAGAGCCTGCAAAATCAAACCGCGATAGACCAATTCTTCAATAATGGGAGCCCCAAGAGCAACCACAAGTACGAGAACTACGATCCATCCACCATGCGCTTTATCCCAGAGATCTCGAGCCCGTTGTTCTATCTCGTTACTGGAAAATGCTTCGGGCCAAATTCGCTGCAGTGGCCAATACACCGCGGGGACCAAAAGCAATTGACTCGCGACACCTAGCGGTAATCCCGCAAGGTCAATCCAACGCGTCCGAATTTTATAATCGTCTTGAAAATGACCCTGCCCCCAACGTCGACTGACAATCATGAGCATGGCGACAAACGGGATCCACAAACAAAAGATCGACAAAACTGTCGTTGATATTGGCCAAGTGTCCGATTTCTCGCCGCCGTGACCCGTCAGTGAAATCAGTACGCCTTGTAACGGCAACGCCGCAACATAAGCCAAAAGCCAGGCAAAAGCCGCAACGCCAACCGTAAAGCGAGTGGCGTTAGTCGCCGGATGAGATCGCGTCATTGACTGAGTTAGCCGGCCAGGCGATGCACGAAAGGAAGGACTTCGGCCCGACGCCGATCATCAAGAGTCCAACCACTCGGAGGAGCAAAACGCTGCCAATGCTTGTCACATAATTCGTAGACGTGCATGTCTCGTTCATCTTGGACGTGATTAATCCAAATCACCGATGTGTTGTACTTAAACGTCAAAGAAATGTGGGCGGTCTCCCGACAGCCACTACGAGTGCACGAACGCATCCCGAAAAGGTATGGGATTAATGAGTGCCGGTGGTGGATAGCCCTAGCTGACTGACTGACAGAATGACTGAACCTCAGGTGATCAGGGCGACTGTGACTTCTCAGACGCCGAGACGCCCAAACTGAACGGTGCCCGACCCACCGAGAGTCACTACTCGGTCGTATCATGGCGGAATGAGCGAGTCCACTCCTCCCCCTCCGCCACCTTCGCCCGCCTCACCGTCGAGCAAAAACCCCAGTCGCAAGTTGGGTCGCTCGCAGTCGCCTAAGGATGCCCCAAATCCTGACGGAAAACCTGCCGGCCGTGCGTCGTTGCCCAAGTGGTCGCCGTGGGTGCTACTTGGTCTGATTTTGGTCCTCATTTTTGGACCACAGCTTCTCCCTGGACCCAACCGCGAAAAATTGGGCTTTGAAGAGTTCATCACGCAGGTCACCAGCGGCAAAGTCGACGAGGTCAAACTTAATAACTCAACGCTCACCATCACCGGAACTTTCACGGATGGCAGTTCGTTCTCAACGACTGCGCCCCCAGGATTCCCCAACGAAAGTGACCGAGAACTTCTCCGCACTCAAGGAGTCGATTTCAAGCCGAGCACTCCACAGTCAAATTGGGTGATGAACCTCATTCCCCTCCTCTTGCCATTCATTTTGGTGATGGGCTTTTTGATGTGGATGAATAAACGTGCTTCGGGACAAATGGGCAACATGATGTCGATTGGCCGGAGTCGCGCCAAGGCTTATGATGCCGATCGCCCATCGACGACTTTCGCCGACATCGCCGGATACGAAGGTGTCAAAACTGAAATCAAAGAAGTCGTCGATTTCTTGCGTATGCCCGAACGTTTCAAAGAAATCGGCGCCAAAGTTCCGAAGGGAATGTTGCTCGTCGGTCCTCCAGGAACTGGCAAGACTTTGTTTGCCCGGGCCGTTGCCGGAGAAGCTGGTGTTGGCTTCTTATCAGTGACAGGCTCTGACTTTATGGAAATGTTTGTCGGTGTTGGTGCCAGTCGCGTCCGTGACTTATTCCAACAGGCTCGCAAGATGGGTAAAGCCATCATCTTCATTGACGAAATTGACTCGATTGGTCGTAAGCGTGGAGCTGGTCTTGGCGGAGGTCACGACGAGCGTGAGCAAACGTTGAACCAAATGCTGTCCGAGATGGACGGGTTCGAAACATCAGAAGGCATCGTTATTTTGGCGGCCACCAACCGACCCGATGTACTTGACCCGGCTTTATTGCGTCCTGGTCGTTTCGATCGTCAGATTGTTGTTCCGCTCCCCGAGTTTGAAGAGCGGGCTGCAATCTTGCGAGTGCATAGTCGCGATAAGCGCATGGGACCCGACGTTGACCTCGACACGATGGCCAAAGGAACTCCTGGTATGAGTGGTGCCGACCTCGCCAACTTGGTGAACGAATCTGCGCTTTTTGCGGTTCGTCGAGCAAGCGCTCAAATTGAGCGCATCGACTTTGAGTCGGCCCGAGATCGCATCATGATGGGAGCCCGTCGTGACTCTCTCATTTTGTCGGCTGAAGAAAAACGAGTCACGGCCTACCACGAAGGGGGCCATGCAATTTTGGCAACAGTGTTGCCGCACGGAGATGCGTTACACAAGGTCACAATTCTTCCCCGTGGCATGGCCCTCGGCGTCACGCAAACACTTCCCGAGGAACGTCACAGCTTCTCCAAGGATTACATCCTTGATCGCATCTGTATGGCGCTCGGCGGGCGCGTCGCCGAAGATCTCGTTTTCCAACAGCAAACGACTGGTGCCTCAAACGACCTCGAAGTAGTCACTGGCCTTGCCCGTCGCATGGTGCGCGAATGGGGCATGAGTGACAAAGTCGGCCCGATGGCTTGGCACAATCAACAAAATGTCTTCCTTGGTGAAGATCTCATGACTGGTGGTCGTGAATACAGCGACGACACCGCCCGTTTAATGGATGAGGAAATCAACTCCATTTTGCGCGAACAAGAAGTTCGGGCAACTGAACTACTGACCAAGCACCGAATCGGCCTTGACCTCGTTGCCCAAGCACTGCTTGAAAAAGAGACGATTGACGGCGATCTTGTGAATGCATTAGTGCAACAAGGTCTTGACGGTACGGCACAGTCTCCAGTGAGCGTCAACGACTGACCATACAAAGAAGTGACGATCGCTTAATCGTGATCGTGATTTTGACATGGCCCTTCAGTTGTGGCATGCAGTTGCGGGTCACGTACCGACGCAATACCTGCCCATAGATCAGTGGCACTTACCGGCCCAAGAAACGACTGATGAACGATGCCCCGAGCATCAGTTACCACCACCGTCGGTACTGCCTCGATGTTGTATTTGAGGTGCAATTCCTTTTTGTTGGAATATTCAATTTCAATAACTGAAACATTCTTGCTTGCTACAACTTGAGCTTTCGCCAACATATCTGCGCATACATGACAGGACGCAGAGGTAAACACTGCAATCATCCACTCGTGTTGAGAAGTCGGAAAGTCATTTCGGTCGATCTGAGTTGGAGCAGAAAAAACTTTTTGCGTTGGAGCGTCAACAACGCGCCTTTGTCGAATGACCGTTGCCGCTATAACCACAACGGCACCAATGACTAAGGCAATAACCACACTGGTCACGAGGCCAGCATTTCAGGAATAGCCAATGATCCACTGCGCCCACGCAAAGTCGGGGTTCGTTCAAGTCGCCGCTCAACAAGTATCAACTGATCACTCACGACTTCTAGTTCACGACCAAACGACAACGGATCAACCAAGTCGATCGATAGCAAACCGTTGGCAGCAATGGGGATATCGCTCAGACCAGCAACTGGTTCTTCACCCCCTGGTCCTACCGAGTAGACAGTGACAACTCCATCAGTCGGCGACGTATTGAGAACAATTAACACATCTTCAATCGCAATCGTTGTTGAAGTTGGAACGCTCCAACGCATGGATTGAAAACCTCGTTGAACTCCAAGTACTGCAGTCGTCGCCACGCTCGTACCAGCCGGCTTGGTCAGAATGCGCTCAACGACTAACTGCGCACCCGCCTGACCACTGACTGCTCCCCCGTGAGGCCCATCGAGTAACCCCGCAATCGATGAAACATCAAATGGCACCACATCATGAGCGGGGATCGTCAAAGTTGTCGGCTGTATTGATGCAACTGCCGGGTCGAGGCCAAGAATCACGACGTCTACCAAGGCATCTTGATCAGTCGGATTAAAGATCATGTACGTTTCGGAAATACCTGAGCCCTTGTCGCCATCAGCAAACCACCACTGATCTGATGTTGATGGACTCCCCAAAGTTAAGACATGACCGAGGCGTCCCGCACCTAAGTACTGCTGATCTTTTGCTGCCACGATTCGACCAGATGAGGCGACAACGCTGACCGCCAAAGTCCGTTCATCACGAAATCCAGATTCGGGGATATTCAACACTCGAATTGACTGAGCGGGGATAACGAACCCTTGGAGATTCGTGGGAGTACGTTGACCATTCTCAGTAGCAACGTCAATATTGACAATCGCTGGTGACAAGTACGGATTCGTCAAGATCAATCGAAAGTCTGATGACTCGGCCGAGAATCCGTCAGCGAAATACCACTGATCAGACGTTCGATTCGCGCAAGGAGAAACTGCTACACCAGCAGGATGCAAAGCCCGCTGCTCGACGCTGGCGGCCGAATCACTGAGTTCAATGAAAGCACTTGCATACTGCGCTGAAACCAATGAGTTGATGTCTATCACTAGTTGCGAGCGGGGGTCAGCGTTAATCGCATGGGTGATTGGCGCTTGATCACTCGTCAAAATTGTCAATAAACCAGTCACCGGAGTTTTGAGCGGATTAGAGATAACAACTTCGCCGCCGTACGTGCCGTTGTCGCTTTCTCCTGCTGCCGAAGTACCTGCACAAAACCAAGTATTCGTCACCGATTGATTGTTGCGAATAATTGCTGGTGTGCCTGGCAATACCGACTGTGAGAACACCGCATCGCTTCTATAGCTCGATTCGCCTGAAAAATTTATTGCTAATCCAACGATCAATATCAGAGCAACATACAAACCGATTCGCCGATTCATGATTCAACCGTTCCTGAATTGTCGTCCATCAACGAAACAACTGGCGATATCTCGGGTACGACAAAGTCTTGACGAGTTTGACGACGTCGCCAGTTTGGTTGCAATATCCCGACGACGACAGAGGCCCACATCAACAACTGCAACAAGATCCACAAATAGCGACTCAATGGGTTGGAATAATTTAATTGAGCAGTCCCCCCAATACCTATTTCGTAATGCATCACTGTTCCGAAAGATGCTTGGGGCTTGATGGATTGACCATCAATTGTCACCGTCCATCGAGGATCAAATGGAACTCCCATATGGAATCGACCAGCCAGTAATTCTTGAGTCGGACTTGACCAACTTGTCACGCCATTTAAGGCCGCTAGCGAACCCGTCAGCTCGGTTGCCACTAATGCCCGAGATCCACCTTCACTACTTTGTTGCGCAGCGACTGTACTGAGCATCCCGGTCAGAGGTATCCACTGCGAATTCTCAAAAATCACCATGCCTGACGGGCCGTAGACATTGTGTAAATCCAACTGCTCAGCAAAGGCTTCACGAAGACCAAACGGCAAGGGCAGCGGTGAATTACTTGTTGAACGAACTCGATCAAGCAATGGGATGACGATGTAACGGATGCCAAGTGGGGCCATCAATCTTCCGACCCGATTCGTTGATCCCATCGCGACGGCATCAAGTAAAGGCCGAATCAAATTATCGGCATCATCAGCCATCGATGACACCTGATTCAACATGGTCATATCACCGTTTTGCACAACGGCATACGCCAATCCATCGTCGTAAAGATGTTGATCCGATGTCACCAAGCGAGGATCGCCGATCACTAGAACCCGATAATCACCTTGACTTGTGTCACCGAGTAGTTCTTTCATTTGTTGAGCCAAAGTAATCGAAGGCTGCTCCCAATGGCCATTAGAGGATGCGGCCGCAACGGGCAACAATCCGAGCGGGAGAGTCACGAGTGACAACAGCGCC
>Ga0209086_10000201_pt1 | contig 53011 bp, 49 predicted proteins | sample M_130207_XF_Meta_FD_187312 | JGI IMG/M metagenome (GOLD analysis project Ga0209086, IMG submission 187312) | Freshwater microbial communities from Lake Montjoie, Canada to study carbon cycling - M_130207_XF_MetaG (SPAdes) (version 2) | ecosystem: Environmental > Aquatic > Freshwater > Lake... | reverse complement strand
TCAATTTATTTACAATCCTGAAGACAATTTGCTTATATTTGGTAACAAGAAAACCAGAGTATCTTTAGCAACTGTTCCTGTAGATAATTTTGTAATTAGTTTTTCAAATAATGAAGAAACTTTGAAAATTACAGTAGAAGATTTTGTTCACAGCATTAAAATGACTTCTTTTTCATGCGCTCCTGATTTTGATGAACATCCTTATACTTCTATACTTTGGTTTTTTGAAGATGGAAAAATTAACACTCAATCTTCTGATAAACATAGAATAAGTGTATTTGGTAAAAAGTACGAATTGCAGTCATCTTACTTGATTTCTAAAACTATCTCAGATGTAATTCTTTACTATATTGACAAAATACCAGGAGTCGTTTTTTCACTCTTTAATAATAAACTTTATTTAACTTGGGATGGCGGAGAACTTTCTTGTAGTCTCGAGAAGAATAATTACGAAAAAATATTTTCTAATTTCAATCAGTTTTTTAGTGATAGTTTCTTTTTGTCTCTGGATTTGGAAAAAGATGCATTAGTTAAGAGTGTAAAGTTCGTATCAAGTATTGCCAATTCTCATATGATAAACTTGACCTTAGACATCAATAAGCTTATAGTTTCAGCAACAAGTAATGAAAAAAATGCTGTTGTTGATACCATAGAAGTTGAAAATTATGAAGTTTTATCCGTATCATATGTGTCTTCTCATCTAATCAGAGTTTTAGAATTGTTAGATGGTAAAAAGTTAAGACTCAATTTTATTAAACATAATGATTTTATTTTGTTAATGCTTGAAGCTGAAAATTTCAAGCATATCCTTTTTCCAATGGACTAAAATGTTTCCACGAATTTATTACGGATCAACTACCATATCGCTGAACAAGATTAGAGAAGAATTCCCTGATCTTGTTCTTCTGTTTGACAATGATGTAGATAAAATAATAAATAACTATTCTAAATTTTTTGATAGTGATAATTTATATGTCCATACAAAAATTACAAATGAAGACATAAAACTTATTCAAGAAAAGAGTGAAAAGCTAGGGATAAAACACGTCATTTTATATGATGACGACAGCTTTGATGGAAGATTGTCTCTTATAGCTAAAGCCAAAAAGAATAACTTGATTTTCGATTGTAGCTATCCTCTTGCGGGAGATACTAACGCTCTCAAACGTCATATAAATAATTATGTTTTGAAAAACAATGCAAATATAAACGGCGAAACTTTAAATCACCTTTTAGAAATATGCCCTGTCTTACGCATAAAATCAAAACAATCTGGAAGCAAGAAAGAAATTATCTGCTATGATATTGATATTCTTTTTAAGGAATTAGAAAAAATAATTTCCTACACAGATAAGATTTTTTTACGTGACATACAAAACGCCTCTTTCAATGAAGAATGCGACATATTCGAATTTATCGAACAACTGATGAATAAGAATTTAGATTATTGCTTAACAAAAATAGATCTTCTTATTGACTCTATGGGAGAACAAGGATTCTTACTTGTTTTATTAAGCCAACTGAATTTCATGCTTATTATTTCAGAAACTAATAAGAAATTTCATCCTTTATCAGAAGTTCAAGAAATTGTTGAGTTACGTGACATATTAGGTAAGTATTTAGATGATGAATACAAGGAACCTACATTTGTAGTAAAAGTTCAAAATCCTATAAGAATTCGCATTCAATCAAGCAAAGAAAATATGTATAGCCCTGAGCAGTATTCAAAAATGATAACTTTACTTGTTGACAGTATTGTTGATTTAAGAACCAGTGGATCTGCCAATCATTCAGTGCCAATATTAATTTCAAAACTCGCCTCTGTATAATTCTTGTATGGCCGAGAATAATTACGATGAAATAAATAAGCTTTTATATAAGTACAAAGCTGGAAATGATTCTGCGCTTTTTGAATTATATGAATTTTATAAGCCACTTTTTATTTCATCTGTAAAAAGAATAATTCAAAAAGAATCTCGCCTTTCATTACATAGAGAAGATATATTAAGTGACTGTATTTTTGTTTTAAGAAAATTAATTGAACAATACGATCCTAAATTATCTTATTTTTCTTATTTCTTATCGACAAGAATAGACATCAATTTATTTAGATACTCAACTGATAAATATTTTCCAAAAGAAGAATTATCTAATGATGATTACTTCCCAGAAGAAGCTCAAGATCCTTTCAATAAAATTGACAATGCAATTTGTATACATCAAGCTTTAGAACAATTGAGCGAAAAAAATAGAGAAGTAATCCAAGTCTATTTCTTTGATGGGTTAGACCAAAAAGAATGCGCACAAACTTTAGGGATTACTCAAGGTGCTTTTTCTAAAAGACTTTCAAAAGCTCTTGAAGAAATGAAGTTAATACTTGGAGAAGACTTTTTGTTTGATTGATATTCTATGGTTGTAGACACTAGCAGTCTTTTCTTCTGTTTCTTCTTGCTCTCTTTCTATAGTAATATCAACTTGCTTGTCATCTTGTTCAGCGTTTTCAAAACCAGGGAAATTTCCAGGTGGCATTCCTTCACCCTTATACCTTGGCAATATAACATCAAGTTTTCTTCCACTAGGGATAGGTTCTGATTGTTCAATTTGAAATCTTGAATGCTGTTTTATATCTCTAGCTGTTGGAGGCTCTTGTTTTTTTGCATCTTCACGCAAGAGAGCATTTTCTTTTACTCTGTCTTCACCTTCTGGATTTATAACATCAGTAGTGAGCAAACCATCTGCTACGGCCTTTGCAATTTTACCAAAGTAATCTGCTAGGTATCCTTCGATCACTCCTTCAGTAACATCCTTTACGTCAAAGATTAACATTTTTCCAGATTCAACTAATTTTGATTGCACTTCTTTTAATTCTTTTTCTAATTTTGTTCTTTCAGGACTATCAATTGGAGAAGATTCAATTTGTCTAGCAAGTTGATTTTTTTTACCTATTAAACCTCTTCTATAATCTCTTCTTCCTTGAATTTGGAATGTCTCATGGAAGATCATTTCTAATCTATTCCTTTGACGTTGCAACATTTTATTAATTGCTTCAAGAGGATCTGATAATTTTATTGTTTGACCAGTAGATGTTGTGTAACTACCAAATCTGCCAGTTTCCATATCCTCAAGTAATCTTTTGGCGTTAGTGCCACCAGACATTAAGTGAACCATTTCGTCTTGAATATCAAGTATCCATTGTTCTTTGGCTGCTTGATATATCTTTGGATCTGACATTAATTTACCAATATGAGCATCAAATATTTTAGAGAGATAAGGAATATCTCCGTGAACTCTTGCATAAAGTTCTGACGGGTTTGCAATATATGCTTCTTCTGGAGTTAATTCTGGATTTAATTCAACAGAATCTTGCAATGAAAAATCACCAGACTGAAGATATTGTAAGGCGTGAGCAACTTCGTGTCTTTTTGTTGCTTCAAGATAATGCTGAGCATCCATACCTATATTTTCTGCTAATGCTTTGTGATATGCTAATTGTTGCCATATATCTGTTTTGATAATGATTGCAGGAACAGGACCTCTATCCTTTGTTGGAAATCTTGGTACAAATAATCCTCCCCATTTTTCTTCGGTGAAATCAACTGGACCTAATTTCAACTTAGGAATATTATTCCTTCTCATAAAATCTTTGAGAGCCCAAGTGCTAAACTCTATAATGACCATTTGATCAGAATATTTTTCAATGTTTTCTTCACTGACACCAGCAAAAGGTGATTCTTGCTTCATACGGTCTTCGTAAGAAATCATAAATTTATCGAAAACTTCATCTGTTTTTTGTTTCTGTCTGAGCTCACTTTCAGACATACCATTAGGAGCAGTCACTTTATTTGGATTTTTACCATATGCCCAGTTAAGGGAAGTTTCAGTTGCTTTTTTAACTTCAATAACTTTTTCTGATTGTGCTTTTTCTAAAGCAGCAAAACCATCATTTTGTATTCTTGTTTTTGCTTGAACACCATTTTTAACAACTTTATTTTTAACTTCAGCACCAAGGCTATCTAAAATATCCTCAGAAAATTTTTCAAAGTCTTCTGGATTTTTTTCTAAATATCTAATTATAACTTCAGGTTTTGCAAGCCCCATTTGTATGAAAAGCGGAGTACATTCGTCTCCTTTACTGTAAATTAGTTCAAGAAAAGTTTTGAAAGATTTTAATTTTGCAAGAAAAGAAGTTTCACTTGTGAAATCATGTTCAGATATGCTTGAATACAGTTTAGAAGCCATAATTTTAGAGAAGTTTTCAAAATCTTTGTACTCATCTATTTTTATTGCAACTGCTAGTCTATATTTGTTAGGAAGTAAAGATAATAATGATGCAACTTTATCTTGTGGAGTACCATGTAACAATAATTTAAAAAGAACTTCTAAAACTTTGCTTTCATCAATTCCTGAATAAATATATTCTTCTATTTGCGGTAAGTAAAAATTTCCTTCACCACGTCTGATTAAGTTGATTACACTTGTATGATCTTGAAAATATTGTAATTCTGGTTTAGCCTCTATAATTTGATCAAGGAGCAAATCTCTCTGTTCGCTTGATGGATATCCTAATCTCGTGATATCATCTCCACGTAAAACAAACATAGCTAAAGATTCATTTAGATTTGTGCCTTTTCGTAAAAGTAAGTTAAGTGTGGTGTAGCCCATACCTAATGTACTATTTACAGAATACTTCAGACTATTATAGTCTGTAATTTTTTGACCTAATTCCAAACCTTCTTGGCCTTGCGACCTAATGAATTCATTAAGTTTTCCAAGAAAGTCTAAAACTTTCATCATATCTGTATTTGCAGAACTTCCTTGTTTTTTCATCTCACTATCAATAAATCTTGACATACTATGACAAAATATAGAAATATCTGATAAAGCATTAATATCGACTTTTGCTTTTTCAAAATATTTTTCTAGTATTGAATCATTGCCCTTGCCTTTTTCAACTTCTCCTATGAGTTTTAGCAAAGCAGTCATTGTTGGCATTTCATTTGCATCGTAAAATGAAAAATCTTTGAATGTTCTGGAGAAGGATCCAGCCCAAGTTACTTCTTTAGTAGATAAAACGTCCCAGGCTGTTGCAGATTCGATAATTCTTGAGTACCACATATACTTTTTATTTTACAAATGTACTAATTTAACCTTTGGAATATATTTTTGAAATTCTCGTATTATAATAATATGTTCCACAAAAACCTCTGAGACATTAAAAGTACGTCTAGAGGTTTTATTTATTTAAGTCCTTTTAGTGGGAATCAAAAAAAAATCTTAGGGGAAAGATAATGTCTGAAAACAATTCAAATGACATGATTTACAACTGGCGCAATGAATTACGCTCACATCATGATGGTGTTTTTGTTGTAGCCAATAGCCAAGCACAAAAATATAAAAATCAAGGTTTTGATAAGTCCGAAGTTGTAGAATTACTTGCAGCCGACAATTTTGATTTGGACATTGCTAATAGAGTTGCTTCCAAGTTATTTGACTCTGCTGAAAAAGTCAAACAAAGAGATGCGATTGAAGTTTCTGTCGTTCCTACTAGGTACTCTGATTGCGCTCCTATAATTGAAAAAACTCTTACTAAATTGTCAGCTAAAGAATTTGTCAAGAAACTTTGCACTGGACCACATTCAATTGTTAAGACAGATGAAAAGGGTTTATCTCAATGGCAAAGATGGGCTGAAATGGCTAAGTCTACAAGAGTTGGCATGGACAATTTACACGTTGCCCTCAAGCCTTTCATTGAAGAAACTTTATTGAACAATGTCTTAATTGCTCAATCACAAGATGCAGAAATCAAAACAGCATCAAACAATAAGTATGTTGTATCAATGAGAAAAGGCACAGCTGAAGTTGATTTGTCTTCAGCAACTTCTTCAAGCAATAAATTTAACGAAGGGAACTACGCTGATTTCGGCCTAGCAGATGAGTATCTTGTCAAGGCAGCAGATTCAGTTTCTCCATATCAAAGGCTTAAAAGAGCTTTAGCAGATTAGTTATATCTTGAAATTAATAAACAAGCCGCAAATATGCGGCTTGTTTATTTTGTATAATGAGTAAATGGAAGATAATAAAGAAACAATTGACGCTTTGATTGTTCCCGATGATGGTCCAAAAAAACCCACTAGATATTTCAGAGATCTAAAAGAAACAGACAAGCCACTCAAGCCTCTTCCTCCTGACAGTATGAGCGATATTTCTTATCCTCAATTTGTCGAGCCAAGATGCGCTTTATGCACATCTCCATTCCGTGATTTATTAGAACACGTTTATCTTGAATCTGGAAGAAAAAACCAAGCAGTTATAAGATTTTTTGCCGAGTATTATGATGCCCAATTAAACTGGATGCAGATCAATACCCATATGGAGCAACACTGCGATTTAAAAAAGATTTCCACATCAGGATTAAAAAACTACGAGCAAAGAGAAGAACTTATTGCTCCTTGGATATTTAGAGAACATCATTTAGCGCTAACGGCTTTGCTTGTAGAACTTGATGATGTAAGAGGAATTGATTGCTCAAAAAATTCAGAAATGAAACTTAAAAGAGCATCAATGGTAGAAAAACTTATTACCAAAATATTAATGGTCAAAGATTCAAGAGATAATCAAGGAATCTACAACATCAATATTTTCGAAATTCTTGCCACATTGCATGAAAGAATGGAAAATGAAAACGATAAGAGAATCATCAGAGAAGAGATTGTTGCTCTTAGAAATAAAATTCAACAAGACAATTAATGAGAAAACCAACTCCTGTAGTCAAGTCTTCCAATGAACTTAGAAGTCAGCTTCTACAACAAGCCAATTCTGTAACTGAACTTTTCAAAGATACTGAATATGCAAATGATTTTGCTGATGAAATTGTTCCAGCAAGAAGACAAGAAGTTGCACCTCCTGCCAAACCTGCAAAAGATAGATTCAATCCTGACCAAATTGTAGACATTATTACATTTATTGAGCATCCGTATTTTTGTAATTTAAGGCCTTATCCTTGGCAAAAATTAATTTTGAAATGTTTTTATATGGGTCAGGAAGGAAATACCAGTCTTACAATTTTAGATGATAAATCAGATTCTGGATGTAATGGTTGCGTATGGAATTATGTCCATAAAAATGAAACTGCTTTCTTTAAAGCTAGAGAACAAGAAAAGCAATTTAAAACTATTTTTAACGTTGTAAATTCGCCTTGTTTACAGTGTTCTAGGCTTGACAGTAACGTAAGAGATGAAAGATATAGATATGCTCGTCAAGAAGCAACTAATCCAGATGCTGAAAGACAGGTAGAAGTATTAGAATCAAGGCCAATAATAGATGGGTTTCAAACAGAAAACGATTTATTGTATTCTGAGGAATTTGATCCAAAACTAAGGATGCAAGTTCAAGAAAAATGCACAAAAAGATACAAGTTTGAAGAATTAGTCTTAGTACTGGGGAGACGTTCTGGCAAATCGTTCCTTGTATCTGCTATGGCTCTTTATGAATTATATCGTTTAATATCTATGGGTCATCCACAAGCAAGATATGGACTAATGGAATTTGATGAGATTGTACTCTTGAACGTTGCTAGAAATGAAGAACAGGCTAAAAAAGCAATCTTCTCAAAAATCAAACAGACAGTTCTGGCTTCTCCATTTTTTGCTCCATATATAGGTAAAGATACTGAACTTGAAATGAGGTTTTATACTGAACACGATAGGGAAGAAAATGTCAGAAGAGCAGAAGATAAAATCAATCCTTTTGCTGGATCATTAGTCCTAAGATGTGGTAGTAGTAATGCTTCAGGTCTTGTTGGTCTTACTTGTTGGTCTATTATTATGGACGAAGTTGCAGCCATGGCAGGAGATAATCCAGATTCTGGCGTTGACTACGGTCTTTATGATGATTTGAAGCCATCACTAGCTACATTTGGTAAAGATGGCAAAATGATGCTTCTTTCCAACCCCAAAGGCCCTATTGGATTGCTATATGACTTGCATGAAAATAGACAGGAAGATCCAACAACTCTTGTGATGAGACTTCCTACTTGGCTTACTAATCCAAACATTGATAAAGAATGGCTTGATGGGCAAAAGAGAAAAGACCCACAAGAATTTCAAATGCAATATGGAGCTGAGTTTGGTGCTTCATCATCAGACCCTATGTTTATGTCCGAAGATATAGATAAAATGTTCAAAAGTCAAAATATGGTTAAAAGAAAAGAAATGCCAGACGGTCTTTTCGAATATTTTTGCCATATTGACCCTGCGAGAACATCTGACTATTATGCTCTTGTCATTGCTCATACAGAGACAATGTATGGGACTATTGGGCCTGACCATACACCTCTTAAGAGAGTTGTCATAGATCATATCCATTTTTGGAATCCTCTTACAAGAAATCAACCTGTCAAAGAAAAAGAAGTTGAAGACTATGTAATTGATTTACATCGTAGATTTAGATTTAAGCAAGTTTCAATTGATCACTGGAATTCACAATCATCAGTTATAAAGCTTCAAAGTTATGGCGTTCCAATTATAGAGAGACAATTTAATAAAGAATATAAAGAAAAAATCTATACAGAATTAGCTCAATTAATTAGAGATGACAGGATTGATGTCTATGATTTATCAGGTGGTAGTTACGCAGATATGCACAATACACTACAACCACTAAATGAAGTTCAAGAAGCAAAAACTCAGTTTTTATTCTTGCAAAAAAAATGGAAAGGCAAAAGATACTATATCGAAGCATTGTCTGGTTACAAAGACGACATATGTGACTGTGTTGCCGCAGTTTCTTTTGAATGTCTTACTTCTAAAATTATCGCAAGATTGCCTAAATCAAAAATGGTCAATTTGAACAGAAGATGATTAAAGTATAAAGGATTATAAATTTTAAAATAAGAAAAAATCATTATGTCTGAAAATATTCGTATAGCACAATTTGGAGGCGTTGGTGGTGGCGGACAAGTGTCTCCATTCATGCCTGGAAAAAGTCCTATTGGTAAGGGTGGTAACAATAGAGGCGGACATGAGATAAATTTGTATGTCGATGAAGACGCAAATTTTGATAAGTTGCTCCGTAAAACCCATATGGAATTTGATGGCAGAGATGCAAATATCGAAAGCCGTCTTACTCCACAACATAAACATTACGAAGAATCAATTCCATACAATTTAACCCCTGAAGAAAGAATGAGAGCTAAACTTCGTGCTCAACTTCATAATTACAAACAGTCTTTAGAAAATGCAGCTAACGATTTACATAAAAACTCTCCCCAGTACATAAAACAAAATTTTAATGCTAAACCTGAGCATCTTATGACTATGGAACAGTCTTTAGAAGACAGGCATAAATACAAAAAAGATTATAAGTTTATGGGAGAAGAATACAAAGATCCAGACAAACCATCAAGAATTCACTTTGCAATTTCAGAAAATGACATAAACCGTGTAGCAGAAGACTATCAAATCAAAAGAAGAAATAGAATTACTGAAGAATATGCTGAGCCAAGAAATAGATATGATGTAGAACAAATCAGTAATGAACCGTTAGGTAAAACCCCATTGTTAGAACACGGATCTGATTTAGAACAATACTTTGATGATTTGATAAATGTCAATACACCAGATCAAGACGGTTATCAAGAATACCAATTGAAAGACACCTTATTGACTTATCCAAATCCTGATGCAAATGTCAATTTAACTCCTAGAAAGTTTACTGGTGAAGAAAGTGCAGAATTAAAACAAATAGACCCATTCCAATCTATTGAAAGTAATATACGTCAACCAAAAATGCCTTCTTCTTATTTTGATTTTGTAAAACCAACATCAACCGAAGACGCAAGTGTTGAAGAGCAATATGACACATTATTAAGTGGATTTATGGGACCAACATTTTAAAATGAATAAACAAATTTTACTTTTGCTGGACCTTTGTGAAAAATTAGATTCATCAGGCAAATTCGCTCAGTCTGACAAATTATTCAACAAATTTGCTCAATACTATCCTCAACAGTCGGTAACTAAGGTGCCACACGTTCATTTTGTTGAATATGAAGAAATTGAAGATGAATATAAAGAAAATGACTACTTTAGACAAAAGATAAAACCCAATAGATTTGTTAGAGATTATTTTGATTTGGGTGGAGAGCAAGATGGTCCAAACATTGAAGGCTTATTGCACGGCCCAGATAGTGTTCCAGGTCCAGCATATATCGATCCAGGAAATTTAGCATCAAGCCCATCTATGGCGGGAGATACTTTATCTTTTACTTGGGAAGAAACATATCAGAAAAATGTAGACGAAGGCAATGCTTGGAAAAATAGATTACCAAACAGATAAGGAGATTATTATGCCATTACCAATTAAACCAGTACATAGTTTAGATTTACACGCAGAATTATTTGACGGCCCATCAATGGAAGGACTTGGATTATCAGACATCCAAATTCAACTATTAGGAGTTTCCCAACAACCTAAAAAAGCAGAAGCAGCTAAATTGAGCACTAGATATATTGATATGCTTAGGACTATAGATGCTTCTACTGACGAACTTGTTACTGCAGCGTCTCAATTGGCCTTAAACAAAGATGGAAAAGTCTGCAGTGTTCCAAACAATATTTCTGATAATGATTTGCTTGCATTGAAAACAGCTGGATTAATAACAGGCTATGGCAGATCTGTAGAACTGACAGATAGAGCAAAATTAGCTCTTAGAGATCATTTTCTCTCAACAGAAAATGTCAATGAGTTTAGAAAACAAAGAACTAAAGATAGATTTGATTTAGAAGCTGCAAGAAGTGTAAAGGCTTCTGCTAATAAATTTAAGAAAGTTGGTTCTTGACTCACTAAAGACAAATTCCGTGATGAATTTGAAATTAGATTTTTAGCAAATAATGACAAATTACGAACAAAAGGCTTAATGTTTGCGGAGCCTTTAGAAAACTTCGAAGTTGTCGTTTTCAAGTTTGATTATCCTGACTGTTACTCTTTTTGGAATAAAAATGTTAGTTTTCCATTATCATTAGCTTTTTTAGATGATAAGTACAGAATTCGAGACATTAAAGATATGGAAGCAGATGATCCTAAATCTGTTTATCCTGAAAGTTCAAAGATTATTTTTGTTGTAGAAGCAAATAAGGGAACTTTTGACAAATTGGGTATAAAAATAGGCGATAAGCTTATAATGAAGGGCAACAAACTGATTTTAGATAAAGAAAATAAATAGATGCATTAAAGGAATTACCCTTTAAATTTAAGAAGTTTTTTTAATGTATTTTTTCTTGAGGAGAAAACAAAATTATGGCAGATAGAATTTTCCCAAACAGATATCAAGAAGACCCTCTTGATTCTGACCTTGTTTTTCAAGGAATTGACTGGGATAACTTTAACCAAAGATTAGCAGCTGCTGAAAATGGTGAGGAAGACAAAGATAAAGGTCTTAAAGCACTCTTAGACTCTATTGGCAAAGAAAAGGTTGATATGTTACAAGAAGCTGGTTCTTCTTACGCAAATGAAGATGTGGAAGATGAATCTATGTATCACAATTCAACCAAAATGGCTAAGAAAGGCCTTAATCCTGGCTTAGCTAAGTGGCTTGAAGAGAACAAGAAAGGCAAGAAAAACAAGTCTGAAGATCACGAAGACGAAGATCACGAAGACGAAGAAGAAGAAGATCACGAAGATCATGCAAAGGGCCCGATGAAGAGAAAAGGTCCTAAGAAAGATGAGAAAGTTAAGAAAGCATATGTCTTCAACCATCCTTCACAACTTTCCGCAGAAGCAGTTGAAGCTGCAGAAGCTGCTGGCGATGAGCACTTAAAGAGTGCTATTCTTGCTGCTAGACACGACAGAAGAATCAGACTTGCTTCACAAATTGAAACAAGAATTGCTTCTGAAAAAGAAAAGTCTGTTAGATTAGCACAAAGAAGAGCTTACAGAGAAGCACTTGTTCAAAGTGTTGAAGAGCAATCAGTTCAACCACAACCAGTTAAGACTGCATCTAGAAAGACTCAAAATTCTGGAATGACTCCTGCTATGAAAACAGCTTTTGCACAAAAGGCTCTTGCAGAGGGTTTCCCAGTTGAGTATATCCAAGCAAGAATTGGCGAAGTTGCTACTAAAAAGGTTGACAATACAGCAAAAATCAGAAGTGTTTTAGCATCAAAGCTCGATCACAGTACTAAAATTGCTGCAGCGTCATCAATGATTAAGACAGCAACACTTTCTGATGCTGATTATTCAAGACTCATTGATTATTGGAAAAATGATTTAGGCTATGGCGACCAAGATTGGATCGACGCCTTATTTACCAAGAAATACGACAAGAAAAATTAATTCCTCAAGAAGAAAAGTCCCAAGGTTTAGGCCTTGGGACATTCTTGAATAAATTAAGGATGAAAAAATGAGTAGATTTAAAAAAGTATCAGAAATTGAAAATATACCAAGTTTTTTAGAGAAAAAATTTGTTGGTGCTCAAGTTGAAGTTGAAGAAGACCCATATGCTGAATTGAGAATGAATTCTGCTGAAAATAGAATGAAAATTTCTAAGCAAAACATAGGATTTACTAAAGAAGCTAATTCTTTCAGCAAATCATGGGAAAAAATTTCCGGCCCATCTCTTTACAATGACTTAAGACAAGAAACTGTAGAAGATAGACTTTTAGCACAAGATTTTTCTGCTATCAAGAGATCAGGTTCTTTTTATGATGACGGTGAAAGTGCAAGAACTACAACAAGTGGTTTGAAGGCATATTCATCTGAAGAATATATGGATTGTATGCTCAGAGGATCTTCTAATATTTTCAATCCTGATATGATTTCAATTTCAAAAGAATTTTTGAATTCCCAAGAATCAACAACTGAACAAGCAGTTGTAGAACAACAAAGATTGAGAGAAGCTAAAGCATCTAGGCATCAATCTTGGGAAGAGAAAAACATTAACAAAATTAAGAAAGCAAATGTTGTTAATTCCAGAGCTCATTCTATTTTGAGAACTTCATCAGATAATGAATTCAACTCAACATTTGGAATGATTGATCCTGAAAGTTTAGACCAAAGAGAAAGTATGCGTATTGCTAACCAAGACCGTGTTAGAAATGAAAGACTCTCCATACAAAAGAATTTTCAAGATCAAATGATAGAAAAATCTAAAAATAGAGCGCAAACTGTTTCTGACATTTACAACAATATTGATTTAGACTTAAGATAAAAATGGAACCAAACAATTCTGAAGGACCGGCATTAGCATCAAATCCTGCAAATGGAATCAATAATATTCCACTTGGAGGAGAACAAATTGAAGGCGTTACAGAATCAGAATTGCAAACTTTACTGCAAGAAGTATTAGCATGTAAAGACGATTTTCAAGTAATGGCAGATCAAGTTGCAAATGTAAGCGTAAGAATTGTTGATGAAAATCTTAAACATAAACTTGATAAATTATCTAAAGCATTAATGCATTCTAATAGTGGAAGAACTAGAACTAAAGACCCACTTACAGGTGAATTGGACCCTACTTATCAAGATATTGGTAGAGAAATATATGAACTCTATATCACATCTAAGAAGGAAGACAAAGTGTACAATAATTCAAGAGCAGCACAAAAGAAAAAGAAAAAAACTCGTGGAAATCCATTCAGAGTTTTGATGGGCAAGGTTGGAAAACTTCTAGATCACGGTGTAGAGAAAAACGATATTGTAAGATATATTGCCAAGCTTAAGTATTGGAATAAAGAAACAATTGAACGTGCGGTAGATATCGTCAAAGATTATAACAGGAAACTAAAAAAAGATGACGATAAAGACGAAAAAGAAGATTCAAAAAAAGAAGCTGTCAAAACTGCATCTTTGAATTATGACGAATCTCCAAATTTCCACAAAAGATCTACTTCAGAATTAATTTTTAGAGCTTGTTTCTTGATGGATTTACTTGATTACAGTAAGTCAACTCCTCAAGGTGATTTCAAGGATCCAGCAAATAAAAAGGGTGCTAAAGAAGAATTGGCAGAAATCAAAAAAGCATTAACTGACAGAGGATTTGATAAAGAAGAATTGTCAATGCTTGGGTTAGGAAATTAATTATGGAACACGGATACAAAATCACTACTAAGTATGAAACACACGATCCAAACAAAGTTGAGAAAATTTTGGGCAATTCCAAGATTGGTGGTATGGGATTGTTGCAAATGCTTCAAGAAACTTTGTCAAACGTTGGTGATGGAGAAAGAATTCCACACTCTTCCCCTTTTCATGTTTTAAATGCTGATGATTTTGGTGACGATCCTATAACAAATAGCTTTAAGTCAATGGGTGGACCTGAAATTATTGTTGCTTTACCAGCATCAAAAGTTCATAGCGCATACAAAACATTAAATAATATCAAATTAGCACAACAAAGAAATCTTCTAAGATATGCATACGTGTCTCTTCAAAGTTTTTTAAACAAAGAATCCTCTGCTGTTAAATTTGAAAGAGTTGCATACAAAAAAGAAGACAAATCTACTGGATATTGGCAGATTGAGTCCATTAATTCTTTAGATAATTTGTATAGATTTGCTGATAATGTTATTTCTAAATCATTTTTAGATAAAGCAAGAAGTTTAGTTCTTACTGGCAACAAAGAAGCCATATCAGAAGTCGCTGACAAAGTAAAACAGACATTCTCAAGCATAACCCCATCTGAAATGAAAAGAGTTGCATACACTACATTATCAACACAAGACAATGAACCTTATCTTTTATGTCCTAAGGGTAAATTTCAAGGTAAAGGCCCTGTACCAATGGAGATTTCTAAGTGTAGAGAAAACTGCATTGACTCAAGAATTGGTAAAGATGGAACAGTAACTTGTGCATATGCTGACTGGATGAAAACAGCTTTCCAATCACATGATCAAGTTATGGGTAAACTTGATGTCCATAGACATCCTGATAATGAAGCTAACTTACTCAATCTTGCTGAAGGTGAAAGATCTAAAAAACTGACTGAAGGTGAAGTTGGTTTTGAAGCAAGATTTGAGAATTCAGATAGAGGCGCAAATAAAGTTAGAGGCAAGCATAACGAATCAGACTCAAGAGAAAAACAACTTTCTGAGACAAAAGAGTCAAGTTATGGCCATCAGCAAGGTAGCAAACCTGTTCTAAGACCAAAGCAAGCTCAATCTGATTCTATGAAAACTATAGATTCTCAATTACCTAGAGAAGAGCAAAGCGGTAGTGACTATCTTGAGGCTTTATTAAGAAAACTCAATGATGTAGATTCTGATACTGAGACTACTCGAGAAGAACAACTCGAAGATGGTCTTTATTCAAGAAAAGGCGAAATGGAGAAATCATACGCTGAACAACTGCTTGATAGCAAAGAACCAAAGAATTATAGAGATGAACTCAATAAAGATAAAGCTGAGCCTAAAGAGTCAGTAAGTAATTTACTCAATAAAAATATATCTGCATCAAAGAAAGTTAGCGAAGATTCAAAAGAAGAAGAATTAGAATCCCATAGACAAAACAACAAAAATGACAAAAGTATCGAACAACTATTGAGTGATACTGATGATGATGATTGGGGTCATCAATTTTCTGAAGACGATCTTAAAAACTTTGCAAATGAACTCGGCTTAGATTATGTAATGCAATCTAAAAGAGAAGAATACGACGATGTGGTATAGAAAAGTCGTATCATTTGGCGGTGGAGTAGATTTTTCAAGAAATGAATCTACTAATGAGCAAAATGCCGGAATTGACATTGTTAAAGATATTGACAATCAGCCACAAGGTCTTTACGATGAACTACCTGGTATTCTTAAAAAAATGAACAAAACTGTCGATGATTATTATCATATGACAAAAGAGCAGCAGGCAGAAATTTGGGAGTTACTTGTAAAGAGACCTCATAGAATGAATATGGACAATAATGGTCAATTTATTACTGGTCCACAGTCAGCATCCAATGAAGCGAGAAGACATTCTGAACATCACTCCAACCCTGAAGAAACTACTCTTGAAAATCTTTTAGATGGCTCAAGGCAACAAAACAATAATGTCAGTCCAGCAGATTCTAATGCTTACAAAAAAGGTGAAGGATTTTTGCACTTAAAGAATGGTGAAGGTTATACACAAGCATTAAGTGGCAAACAAGATCCAAAACTCTTCGGACAACTTCCATCTAATCAAACTTGGTTCTAATAAAAAATAGAACGGTATAATATATGTTATGGCAACAAAAACATCTCTTGCATCTGCTATTAGAACAGCAGCAACACAAGTTTCAGGCTCGACTAATACAGCCACTTCAGAATCAAAACAAGCATATGCAAGTAGTCGTATTGGCTTAGGATTAGGTCCTGGTGTTACAAGATCCGCCAGCATCAATTCTATCACAACTGCTCCTAACTTCTATTCTCCATTCCTTACTCCATCTTCATTTCAAATCCCAAATGCTCGACGTGAAGTGTATCTGTGGGCAAACTGGTGGAAGAACAATGAACCAAAAGTTTCTGCAGCAATTAACTTCTATACCAATTATCCATTCTCTGGTTGGAAATTAGAATGTTCATCTTCTTACGTTAAAGATTATTTTGAAAAATTAGTAGAAAAACTTAATTTTCAAAAATGGCTTCCTGAAATTTCAAAAGTATATCATTTATTAGGTGATGCTTTTGTTCTGTTATCTATTGATTGCCCTCACTGCCACGGTTCAAACTGGGACGAAGATAAAAATCAAGAATGTCAACATGATGGAGCTTCTTGGAAATCCATTTCTATTTTAAACCCTGATAATGTAATTAAGACTCCAGGGATGATTGACCAGCAGGGTAGCTATGCTTACAGACCGTCTGCTGAAGAAATCCGAATTGTAAACGAAAGACATCCTAAAGATATTTATGATTCTATCCCAGACGGAATTAAGAAACTTATTCTCAAGGGCGATCCTATCAAATTAAACCAGATTTCCATACATCACTTTAAGTATGGTTCAAATCCTTGGGAAGATTATGGCATCTCTATGATAAGACCATTATTCCCAATTTTGACATACAAAGATAAACTGAGACAAGCTCAGTATATGATTGCTGAACGCCTTATTTTACCAATCAAAGTTGTAAAGATTGGTAGCGATACAAGACCAGCATCTCAAGAAGACATCGACAATGTTCAAGATGAGTTAGCGTCAATTGCGAATGATCCAAACCTAACTCTTGTTACCCACCATAACTTTGATCTAGAGTGGTATGGTGCAACTGGAAAAATTCACCCTTTAACTGGTGAATTTGAACTTATCGAACAAGAAATTCTTGATGGTGTTATGCTTAATAAAGCCTTGTTGAATGGCGAAGGACCTACTTACGGAAACGCTCAAGTTGGTCTTCTTGCAATGGCTCAAAGACTAGAAACATTCCGAAGAGAAGTTGCTCACTGGGTAGAAATGAATATTTTCATGCCCGTTGCAAAATGGAATGGATTTGTTATTGAAGGAGAACGTGGGCAAGAAGAAATTGTTTATCCACGTATTAAATTTGATGACCTGCAGTTAAGAGACGACACTGGCAAATTGCAGATGCTTGTAACAGCAAATCAGAATGGTGTAATTTCAAATGTTTCCTTGATTGAAGCATTTGGTCTTGATTCTGACCAAGAAATTGAAAGACTTAGATATGAACAAGGCGCTAATTTTATGAGCGACCAAAGTTTTGGAACACCAAATATATCATTAAGTTTTCAAAGTGGTGGCGTAACAGGTCAAGGGTTTGGCGCATCTGGAGGTGCAGACATGGGCGCAGCCCCTCCTGCACCAGACCTTGGTGTAGGTGGAGCTCCTGATGCTTCTCCAGCTGGAGCAGCTCCTCCGGCCCCAATGCCAGAAGCTCCAGCGCCTACAGCAAAATCTATGCTTGAAAATTATAGGCTCGCATCAGACATTGTAAATAGTATATATCAAAATAGACTAGACGACTTAAATAAATCAGATAAAATTAGAACCGCAAGTAAGAAAATAAAATCTTCAGCTCACGAAGCTTTCTTAATGAGTCTGAAACCTGTTACTGGTAGAGCTAATTTAGGCCCTCTGCCAGTTGAGTATGATGGTCTTTTTGGAGTAATTGATACACCGTTTATTGGCGGTTCGCTTTCTTACCCATTGAATAATTATGCTATGAATGAAATGCATCATTATGCAAATAACAAAAATGAATCTATCAGACAGGTTATTGCAAAAAAATTAGAAAACATTAATCAACCAAAGATGTTTACGTCTTTAGAAAAGAAATTATATGGATTATTGATGTCATTGAATATGCCTTTCCCACTTTATGCTCAATATTCAGCTGGTCCAACAATGGATTATCAATTGGATGGAGCAATTCCAAACTTGAAAATTGGTGTTGAAGCAGATGGAGAAATTTGGCACAACAATCCAGATAAAATTGCTAAAGATAAGAGAAGAGATTCAGAATTAGCAGTCAATGGTTGGATTATAATTAGATTTACTGATAAAGAGCTACAAGATCATCCTCAAGATTGTTTGAACGTCTTGATAAATGCAATTAAAAAACGTACAGGTCAAAGTTCAAATGGAGATGGTGAAAAATATTTATAATTTTAACTAAACTGTACAATAAACCCGTCGAAACCGACGGGTTTAGCTTTAAGTAATCAAAGGTTTAAAGAGTACATTTTTAGAATACAGGTATCAGAAACTTTATTTTAAAGGAATTTTTATATGTATAGAGTTGCAAAAGGTGGTGCTATAACTGTGCAAAGTTTTCTTAATGAAAACGACAGAGTTGCGGCAAGAGAGCACTTAATAAAAACTGCTTCTTCAAATATGAGGGAAGCAGCAAAAATTGGTTTACAATCACTCTATGCTGATCCTAAAGAAGTATTAGAAAAATACAAAGATTTTGATATCGTTAAAGAAATGCAAGCTCGTAAAGGTGCTAAATTACTTTGGGTAAGAGCCAGAGCAATTGATGCAGACGTTGTTAATGCAAACGGTGACTTGTTTTCTAAAGAAGAATTACTTAAAGAAGTTGAATTAAAAGGTCAAAAAATCCCAGCATATAAATCTTTCGAAGGTGTTCCAATATATACAAATCATAAAAATGATGATATTGAACAAGCTAAAGGAATGGTTGTTTACGCTGAATGGGACGAAAAAGAAAACTGTGTTTACTGTACTTTCTTTGTAGATGAGGAAGCATATCCTGATATCGCAAGAAATATTAGAACAGGTGTTATTCACGATGTAAGTATGGGTGCAAGTGTTGAGTGGGGCGTTTGTTCCATTTGTAACAATAAAGCCTATACTGAAAGAGACTATTGTGAGCACTTGAAAAAATATAAAGGCAAGACTTATCCTGAAACCGGCAAGAAAGCTTATGAAAAAAACTATGGAGTTAAGTTTATAGAATTAAGCTGTGTAGGTGATGGTGCTTTTGAGACTTGTGAAATTCAAGAAATTTATGATGTTGATGACGTTTTAAGTGCAGCAACAAATTTAGAAAAGAAAGCTAATGAAATAAATTCAAATATTGTTTTAGCTTTACAAGAAATCCCTGAAAATATTAATGAAAGAACAGCATATGAAAGCTGTTTGAGACAAGCTAATCAAACTACCAATGTTGCTATCAGACTTGCACAACAAGCAGGCACATTAGTTGGCGGACAACTATTAGCTGGTCAGGGAGCTAATCAAAATTCAACAGTTGCAGCAGTTTTGGGAGCCTTAGGAATTGATCCAAGATCTGGCCTTAACATTCTTGATCTTATCAATCTGTCTTTGAACTTTTTAGAAGTTGCTGTAATGAATATGTTTGCACGTAAAGACAATGTTGATTTAGGACACGTAGGCAAAATCACTAAGTCAATGGCTGAACTTCAGTCTACTATGCAAGACATGATCGACGATGGAGTTGACGTTGGTAGTGGTCAAAGACCACAACCAATAAATCAACCTCAAAGTATGCCACAAGCTGCACAACCAAATCCATCGCAACAAATGGCAAGCCCACAAATTGGTTTAGCTAATTATTCTCCAACTGAATCAGTTGGAAAAGTTATGGATATGACTAACTTCAGTAATCCAAATCCTATTGGAAGTGGAGTTGCATTAGCATCTACAAACTATAATTTAGTTTGGGCTTCTAAAGATGGTAGAAGAGAAGTTTTTGCAAGTACAAATCATAAAACTGTTGATAAATTTGGAAACTTTGCACAAAGTATTCTGAGTTTAAAAAATAATTTGAATAACGTAGAACAAGTCAATCAAAGTATTCAAAATGTCATTAGAATTGCTAATGAGAGAAATAAAAACATAAAAACAAACAAGCCTATAGAGGCGGGGAGCAGAAATCAAATGGATCATTTTGCTAAGATTGCATCAGAGCAAAGAAAAAAATTAGCTGCTGCTGTCACAATCGATTTTAAGGTTGAAGACAGTGCGGGTAATAGAGTTGTTCTTTCAACTGATGGATCGATAACCGGATTTACTAATGGTAAAAGAACTTCTTGGGAACCTATCCTCAATGAAAATCAAATTTCTATGATGGAATCAGGACAAGGCACAAGAGTTGCTGCAGAACTGTTAAAAGATTATTCATCATTTGTCAGAACAGCTTTACTTGATGTTAAGGACAGAGATGGCGACAGAGAAAGTCTTTTAGAAGAAGTAAGATCTGGTGAGTCATATAGTAATTTACAAGACGGTGTGAAAACTAAAAATACTGGTGCTCCTACTGTTGGCAAAGAACAACAACTTGATACTAAAAGAACAGGCGAAGGTGCCGAAGCTGTCAAGGAAATTTTACTTGGTAAAGCTGGACTTTATGGAAGAAGAGTCAAGGATGATGAAGTTAGAAAATCTCTGACTGAACTTGTTGATGAAGTAACTAAGGGTGTTCCAACTGAAGTTTTAGAAAATAGACTTTCTAAGCACAGATCTGAAGGAAGTGCTCCTGCACAACTTATCATGGTCAAGACAATTGAAGCATTAGGCAAAGCAGTTGTTTCTTCGTTTGAAACTCCAAAGACAATTTTGAGAGTTGCACAAGTTTTATCTGAAGAACCAATGCTTCCAGAAATGATTGGAACTGCTGCTGCTGGTACAGAAATGGATGCAGCAAATACTGAGAAAGAAGAATTTTTTGGACAATCTTCTGTTGATAATCCAGTCACAGCTGTCCTCAAACAATTAGGCGCTGCTGTAACTTCAGAAGTAACTGCTCAAGACCTTTCGCAAGCACTTTCGGTTGCTGTTGAAGAAGGCGAAATCACCAAAGAAGGTGTCACTAGAATTGCAGAACTTTTGATGGCTGGGGCTGCTGCTCCTGAAACTGGCCTTGATGTTGATGCTCAACCTTCAAAGAATGAAGAACTCAGATCAGCGCTTAGATCAGCTGTAGACGGAGCTGGTGACTTAATTTCTAAAGACGATTTGAAATCTGCAATTAGTGCTATGGCAATGTCCTCTGAAGAAACAAGAACTGCACCAGGTGAAGGTGTTGATGTCGTTGACTCAATGCCAGAAAAACAACTTATGGCAGCAATTGATAGAGCAAAAACCACCACTGCAACTGAAGGTAGATTAAGATCTAGAGCAAGAAGAGAGTTTTGGGGAGTCAAGACTGCCAGTGCAGAAAAAATTGAGAATAATTTGATTGGATGGCTTGCTGATTATTCAACAAACTTCAATATTCCAACTCGCAAAATTGCATTAGCAGCAAAAAGACTTTGCCAAGATTTCGATTTGGCAGAAAAATTAGTTTCAAGAGCTATTGAAGCAAAACAAGAAGCAGACAGAACTGCTGGAATGACTGTTACACACACAAAATCAGATTGCCTTAGATTTATGTGCGTTGCTGAAGATTTGAACGGAATGTCTCCTGGAGACGATAGCTTTGATGAAGCATTCAAACAAAAAGCAATGGAAGTTCTTCAAGGTCACGGATTTACAGTAGATCCAAACACTTTCTCATTTACTGATTTAGTTGTTTCAGAAAATGGTGATGTAACCGCAACAGTTTCAACAATGTCATCCAAAACTTTCAAGGTTGACGAAGAAAATGCGGATGCAGAAGTAATTGCTGAAGAATTACCTGTAGTAATGACTGAAGGTGCAAGAATTGCTAGAAAAAATAGAAGAGATGAAGTTTTATCTAAATATGCACAAGTAGCTCCTCCTATGGGTGCTCCAGCTCCAGCTTCTCCTGCTGCAGGCCCTGTAGACCCTAATTTAGGCGCTATTGCTCCTATTGGTGGAGATTTAGGAATCTCTGCTATGACTGGAACAGAAATGAACGAAACATCAGATCTTGATGCAATGACAGAGCCAGGTGAAAAGAAACCTTGGGGAAGTGTTTGCCCAGTTTGCGGATCAGATGATGTAAATATTTCTGAATCAAATGCAGATTGTCAAAACTGCGGAACAACATACAAGATTCTTCAATCAATTGAGCTTGTATCTATGGGTGACAAGGGTAAAGAATCTCCAGAGTCTGAAGACCTTGGTGGTTTAGGACCTGATATGGGCCTTGGTGCAGCAACAGCTCCAACTGAGGTTCCAGCTGCTTCTCCTGCGCCTCCTGCTTTAGGAACAGTTGCAAACTCAATCAAGACAATGGTTAGACTTTCAGCAACAGTTGATTCAGATGTTTACTTAAAAACTGCAATGCCTGACTTTGACAGAACAGCATCTAAAATGCTTCCTGTCGGTATGATTTGTCCAAGTTGTGGAAATAGAAAAGCAAATAAAGTAAAGAATAATACTTTCTGCCATAGCTGTGGAAACTATTCTAGAACATCTGTAAAAACAAGCAAAAAAGATCCATCAAAATTGGATGTCTCAATTACTTGGATTGACTAAGATTTATGGGGAGATTTATCTCCCCGTAGATAGATAAAAAAGGTGTAAAACCTATTTATCAAGAAAAAATAATCAGTTTATAAAGGAATACTTTTATAACACACTTTGATAAAAGATTTGATTTTATTAAGGGAAGCAGCAATAAAATGAATAAAAATTCGAAAAATGCCGAAAATGCTAAATTTGCAGCTTTAAAATTGGCAGAAATTCAAGCAACAGACAAAGAAGATTTTGTTCAATGTACAAATGATATGGCTAGAACTGCATCATTGAATGATGATGAAGCTGTAGTTGTGGCAAGTGCAATCAGAGCAAAGTATCTTCCTAATATTGCTAAACAAGCCGGAATAAAGCTTGCTGGTTTAGATTTAGAGGATGGCAAAGAGACTGTTGACTTCGCAAACGATGAATCCGACGATGAAGAAATGGAATTTCATCACTTTGAAAGTGATGAAGAAGAACTTGATGAAGATGATGATGAGATGTCAGATGATGACATGGAAGACAGTGACGAAGCAGATGAAAGTGACGATGTAGCAACTTTTGAAATTGAAGTTCCCGCTGATATGGTTGATCAAGCACAAAAAGCTGTGCAAGAGGCGCTAGATAATCTTCTTGGCGGAGATTTAGATTCTTCAGAAGATGAAATGGAAGACATGGATGACATGGAAGATATGGATTCTGATGATGAAGATGAAATTGAAGATGAAAATACTGAAAAATTTACAAAAAACAGCAATGAGGTTAGAAATATGACTAAACAAGCATTAGCTGAGCGCAAGGCACAAAGAGAAGCCCTTTTAAGAAGAGCAGAAAGAGAAGAAATTCTTATGAAGCTCGCTGCTGAAGAAGAGGCATATCCAGCGCACAGCACATTCAAATACAACGAAGATATGGTTAATATGGAAGGTGAAATCGATTACCCTTCAATGAGTTTTGAGGGTGGCGAAGGCAACTCACTCAAAGAGCAAAACCCAAGCTGGGCTGAGCAAAGAGTTCCTACAAACAACCCAGATTCACTTCAATTTCCAGATGTAACAAAGCCTATGAAGTTTGAAGGTTCAGGCGATGGCTCATTAGAGTACGTTGTTGATTGGGAATCTCTCGAGAATCCATCAGAGGGACTTGAAGATGCAAATCTTTTTGAAGTTCCAACTCAAATGCCAAATATGCCACACAAGACCACTCGTGCAAATGCTGGTAACAACAGAATTGCTAAGAGGCATGATGTTGAGTGTCAAGAATGTGGGCATAGACAAAGTATGACAGAAGATGACATGAAGAATGATGCCACTAGATGTGCTAATGACGAATGTCCTTCAAATAAGAAAGAAGCAGGCGACGACCATGATATGGAAAAAGCATCTGCAACAATTGATACAAAACAAATGGGTGATGCATCAAATACTTTGCAAACAGGCAAAAACACAGCAGTTGAAGTCAATAAAATGACACAAGATGTTGGAAAAGAATTAGCCGCTAGTTCACTCGTCTTAGCAAGAATCAAAACAGCATATGGCTGTTCATCCAAGCTCGCTCTTGCAGGAATTATTACTTCTGATGAAGTAGATTCATATGCAGAGCAAATGCTTAATGATGGGTTGAAAGCAGATTCAATGATTAGACAAACTAAACTTTTACTTAAGTCTGCACAAACATCAACTGAAAGAGTCGCTGCTGCTGCTGCAGAAAAAATGACAAAAACTGCTTCAACTTTAGGCGTATCTACATCCCCTGCATTCAACGGAAGCTTTGCTTCTAACAGTGCAGCTCTTGACATCCAAGGTGCTCTCAAGGGCACTTGGACAATGCCAAAACTCGAGGATTAGTTTCCTCACTTAAAAATTTAGGAGAAATAGAAAATGGCTATTCGTGCATTAAATACTGCAATTGTTGCTAACTACCCAACAGCATCAAGCGCTTCATTCCTTGCAGGCGATGCTCTTATGATCGGAACTGATGGTAATGTTGCTGCTGCTTATAGAGCTGCAGGTGCATTCGACACAGTTCCTGAGCAATTAGGTAGATTCGTTGGATTTTCCGCTGATGATACAGCAAGAACTGGTAACACAATGATCTTAGCAGATCCAGTTGGTTCTTCTTACACTGATGCATCAGGTAACTTTGTTGCTAACAACAATGGTTTCTATGTTGTATCAAAGAGAGCTATTGGCGACTTCTTAGCTGAGAACGTCAATGGTGTTACAAACCCAACTGCAGGTTCTTCAGGATATGAAGGCCCAAGAAGAGGCGTTGGAGTTTTCAATAGTCCTGGCGGTCAATTCGTTACTGACAGATGGTCAGGCACAGCTTCTTCAACCGTTTCCTCTGACGGTGGTACTTGGACACCTGCTATCGGTGACCTTCTTACCATTGCAGCAGCATCCGGTAGTGCTGGTAAGCTTGTTCAATTAGACCCAGGTGCAATTGGAACCGATGGAATCATCGTTGGTAGAGTCGATACATACGATTCAGCCGCTGGTCTTATTTACTTCACCCAACTTGGTGCAAGATAATCAGTAGCGTAAGTTTAAGGAGAAAAAAATCAAATGTCAATGATTAAGAGAAATACTAACGAGCAAAGAGAGTCCATTATTGCAATGGCTCTTGAGACTCCAGAGGGACGCACAGCACTTGCACAAGCAATGGTTGAGCCAATCAAGACTTCCCTCATGTACCAGGCCATCGGACGCAAGCTTTTGATGGTTGATGAGCTCCCACAAGGCGCTCTCGCAAGATATGAGAGAGACGTTGCTGTTAAGTCATACGTCATTCCTAAGAGAGGGTCTGTTCCTTCAGCTGAAGTTGAAGCAGAAGAACTCCTTGTCCCAACCATCGAGTTGGCTGCACACCCACAAATCAGACTCAATGAGATTCGCCAAAGAAGATTCTACATCGTCGATAGAGCTCAAGTCCGTGCTAAGGACTCCCTCCAAAGACAAGAAGATACTGAAGTCTTCAAGGTCATCAATGCTGGTGTTCCAACTGACCAATCAATCTCCGTTTCTGGTACTCTTCAACCAGAGAACATCAACCTTGCGTTGACCCTCATCGAAGAGCACGAGTTAATCGGCGCTAAGGTTGTTCTTCATCCGCAAAGATACAAGGATATCAGAAACTGGGGTAAGGAATTCTTCGATGAGGCAACTCAAAGAGATATCCTTATGACTGGTCTCTACGGACATATTTATTCCGCAGACATCCATGTCTCCACAATGGTTCCAAAGAACAGTGTTTACGTTCTTGCTCCTGCCCAATTCGTTGGTGCAATGCCAGTTCGCCAAGACATTACTGTTCTCCCAGCAGACGATCCAAAGAGACTTAGACTTGGATGGGTTGTTTACGAAGAGCTTGGTTTTGCGCTCATCAATGACTATGCAGTTTCAAGAATTACCGTAAGCTAATCTTAAACCAGTCATAAAAAAAAGAGGAGTATTTTTTACTCCTCTTTTTTTTGTTTATATGAATTAACTTGGAAAAATATACATAATCCCTCTTAGGTGTAGATGTAATGCTTCGGTATTGTATTCAATTCTATGTGTAGGACTCCATCTTGTAAGCGCATCCTTGACATAATCGTAATTTAATATTTTTCCATCATGTTCCATCCAACCTAATTCTGGATGACCTGGTACTTGGAAATCATGAATGATTATTACGCCCTTGCCTCTTGAAATTGTATCAATTTCATCCAACAATGGCCAGTACGCTCCCCAATGAGCATCTAAAAAGAAAATAGTATGCTCAACATCTAAAGTGTGCATAATATCAAGTAATACTACAGGGGAATTGCCTTGAATGATTTCAGCATTAGTGATTCCAGCATCAGCAAATCTTTTTCTTGCTAAAGTACAGGAATCGTAAGATTTTTCCACTCCAATATATCTTTGGCAAATTTTACTAGCAGTCATTGCAGTAGATGCTTTATCAACACCTGTTTCAACGAATGTAGTAATATTATATTCTTCGGTAATTTCTCTTACTCTCTTAGCAAACAATAAATCCATTGGATAATCACCATAAACTGGATCTGGCACTGTAAAATCAATATTTTCCATTTCTAATCTTTCCTTACTGTAAAAGCACTAAGTAGATGACGGTTTATCTCGTTGTCATCTATTACATCAAAAAACATATTTGGTTCTAGCATATATTCCGTATCTTTATCTCTATAAAAATTATTATTTCTATGCATAGTAAATCTTGACCAAAATAATAATCTTTTTCCAGAGTTTAAAGGTTGTCCGTGATGATAAGCATATGTGTCTCCGAAAATTGCTGTTCCTGCTTTTCCTCGAATAACTACTTTTTCACTAATATCTTCGCTACCATTGTGAGTATTTTTGTAATATACATGTGGGCCGTTATCATCATCAACGTCACTTAGGTATATAAAAAATGCAAGAAATCTAAAGTCATCATAATCTCTATGAATTTTTTGAGTATGAAAATCATTTCCAGTGAACTTACTCCACCACATGCTAACTGAAGTAAGAGTAGGCAAACAACCCAAATATTCTTGCGCTAAAGCAACAATATCTGGCCTTGTAATCATTTTCAAGATGAAATGATTCTTCAATAAATGATTCATCTTATAAGAGCATATATTCCAATCAAGATCATCAGAAAAAAACTCAGGTTTGTTATTGAATGCTCTATTAGGTACATGAAATTGATAGCCTTTGATGTTTTCTGTAAATTTTACAATTTCATTTATTTCATCTTGACTAAGAAAGTTTTCAACAACAGCATATCCTGTTTCTTTAATTTGATTCAATAAATTTTGGTCATAAGGATGATTTATTTTTGGAACGTGAGCATTTACAATTTCTGCAATTTTTGGAGCATAGTATTCTCTGTTTTGAAGATCTTTATAAATAGATAAATCATCACTTACAGGAAGATTTAATTCTTCACGAATAATTTTTTCGATATTCATTTTAGAAAGAAATCTTTCCTCTCAGTATGTCGAATAGCATCATCCAATCGCTAATTTTTGCCTTGATTGGATCCTTGAATGCTGCTGGTTGATTCTTTTCAAAAAAATAATGACCACTCCAGGCAAATGGATACACAATAAATGGTGTTAATAACAAAAACCAAAAATAACCATAATACAAACATCCAGCAATCCACAATAAAGTCATAATTTGACCAAGTACGTGAAGCCTTCTACAAACTTTATTTTGATGAAGTGTCAAATACATAGCGTAATATTCTTTCATATTCATTTTAAGACTCCTTGACTGACCAGAATAAATGATTTTTTCTTCTTGCTAAAATATCACCCTGAAAACAATCATTGTTAATATCTCCAAAAAATGGATTGTGCAACACCATTTCATAACCTAATGAATCAAGATAAGAAATCATATCTTCAAAAGTTTTAGTGCCATTGTAAAGTGGCTTATAACTTACTTCCATAAAAATATAATCAATGTGTTGCAAAATATCTTTTGCGCCTTCAAGAACTATATGCTCTGCTCCCTGAACGTCCATATAAATCATATTGTAATTCTTGATATTTAAATCACTTTGTGCAAAAAAATCATCAAGAGTGATTCCCTTGAGTTTTGTTTGAGTTGAATGAGCGTTTTTAGAATTAATATCCATATTGATATCAAGTAAAGAGCTGTTACAATTCTGATTGCCAATAAAGAAATCTACTTCCCCAGTAACATTTCCAACTACATAACTTGAAAGCAAAGTGTATGTTCTATATGGAGATCTACTTACGTTTGCATAGAGATATTTAAATTCTTCTTCTACTGGCTCAAAGCAAATGATATTATTAACAAGGTTCGCATAAGAAAAGAATTCTTCTCCTTTACCAGCGCCTATTTGAAGAATGCCTCTAACATCTTCATTTACTATATTCATATCGTGCAAACTCCCTTTTTTTGTACCACTTTTGTAGCACACTCTTGAGCAAATAAAATTGCATTTTTTACAGAATAAGAATTGACATATTCACATACAAGCCCAGAAATAAATGTATCGCCAGCTCCGCAAACATCTTTGATATTGACTTTTTCTACTGGAAACATCTTCGACTGATATTCACAGCCTTTATCAGAATGAGTAATAATTAATTTATTATCAATTTTTAGATTATCAATGGTGTGCTTAGTTCTGTCATATTCAGTATGATTTATCTTGATAAAGTCACACTCTGAGCACCATACACCTAATATTTTTTTTGTATCCAGGAAGACATTTGTATTTCTTGAAGATATATCAAATATGTCACTCTCAGTCAGAAATCCTTTACAGTAATCACTTACTATAATAGCGTCATAGAATGTGTCATTGAAAATATTATTTACAACACTGTCTTTGATATTGGTGTCAATTCTTGAAACTTTTGATTCTTCATCTACTCTGAGAAGCAATGTATTTGTACGTTCGTCAATATATCTAGTTTTTACGATATGCTCAGTTTGAGTAATTAAAGTAGATATTGCACCAATAGCACCTATGTTGGCTTTTACATTTAAAGCCATTCCTCCATTGGATTTTGAAAAATTTGGATTGAATATAGGTACTGGGCCTTCTGGTGCTAGTCTTACTACATCACCATAAATGAACTTGTCTTCACAAGAATCACCAATAATCAATATTTTTATAGTTTCATATAATTCTTTCATAAGATATTATCCATTTAGTGTATTTAAGAGGAAATCTATTTTTTCTCTTTCTAGCCCTGGATAATTTCCTATATACCAAGAAAAATTATGAATATGTTCAATATTAGCATAGTCAGAGAAATCTGAATAAATGGACTTGAAAAATGGCTGTCTCATTTGATTTCCACCACCAGATAGTCCTCTTCTAAATTCAATTCCATTAGATTTCAACTTATATTCCAATTCGTCTCTTAGAACAAAATTTGCATCCTTAAGTATTACAATGAATGCATAATTGCAATTACCTTCAATGTTTATTTCAGTGTGATACTTAGTAGAATCTAGTTTGGACATAAAGTAGTTGAAGTTATCTACTCTTTCAGTATTTTTGATGTCAAGTTTAGGTAACTGTGACAATCCAATAACTGCATTAATTTCAGTACTTCTAAAATTGTGCGCTGGACGTAAAAAAATAAAGTCTGGATTTAAGTCAGGATTATCATCTATAACTTGTTGCTTCATAGATGAATCTGTCATTTCTCTAGTCATACCATGCGAACGTAATGCTCTACAGATTTGATAAAACTTGAGATTGTTTGTGCAAATCATACCACCTTCAATAGTTGACATATGATGAGCAAAATAGAAACTAAAGTTACTAGCAAAGCCAAAATTTCCAACTTTACATCCTTGAAAAGTTGTGCCATGAGACTCGCAAACATCTTCAATCAGTAAGATATTTTTTTCTTCACACAGTTCTAAAAGTTCATTGGTAAGTCCATTGATACCTAGAACATGAGTAAGAAAAATTGCTTTAGTATTCTCATTGATTGCTGACTTTAATTTCTCTAAATCAAAAGATAGATTTTGGAAATTAACATCAACGAAAACTAACTTATGTCCGGCAAATAGTACAGAGGAAATGTCAGAAATCCAAGTTAGGGGAGGGACGATTATCTCACCTTCACCAACCATATGTGCTAAAGCTAACATTGTTAATTCATTTGCTGAAGCACCAGAATTAACAAAAAGATTATACTTTGTACCTAACCAATTGCCCCAAGCAGACTCAAATTCAATTACTTTTGGCCCATTTGTTAGTTTGGGGATTTTATCTTGAGAAAGAAAATCAATAACGGACCCTATATCTTCTTTATCAATATTGTCATTCATTAACGGCAAGTAAAACATATTTTATAAACCTTACTTGAATTATACCGCTATTTTGACTGTATGTTATTTTTTGCTTTCAATAAGTAATCAAATATCTGATTTGAGTTAGGTGGAAGATTATCAACATTCGGATGAAATCCAGCAGTTCTGTCTTCTAAACCCAAACATCTTACAATTTTATTTGTTTTCTCTGATAATTGGTTAGCAATATGCGATTGACATCCAGAAGTATAATCATCATCTAATACTAATCCACCAAATTTGCTTGCGGACAAACTTTGTAATGCATTTTCATTTACAGTAAATGGTTTTAGCCAAAATACATTGAACACATTAATTTTCAAATCAAACTCTTTTGCTTTATCCAAAAGATTTTTTATTTCAAATCGAGTTATAGATATCGGAAATAATGTAAAGTCTGGATTTTCATAGTCACAATAATCACCTAATTCTTGTGTATTATCATAACTTTTTCGATGTTCTGAAACATAGTATGGTTCATCATCGTTCATAAAACTACTATAAACTGAACTGTATTCGTTGGGAGTCATAGGGCAAGCAATCTTTATACCAGGCATCCTATAAACTAAAGAATGATGAGAAGAACCTGCTACAGGACCAACACCACCTTCCATTGCGATTGATCTGACAAATACTGGACAAGTTCTTTTCCATAGTTCTTTGGATTTGGCAGCATAATTCACAATAGATACAGAGTTGTACCATTGAAATCCTTGATATCTAACGACATATATGGGCCTATCTCCAGCAAGTGCAGCACCTGTAACTATTGCTCCACCTGCAACATCAGCCATTGACAATTCAACCATACCATCTTCTTCGTATAATTCTGGTAAAGTTCCACCAACCCAGCCAACCGCCGTAAGACATTGCCCATATGCTTTGCCTTTATTTGAAACTAAGTGTTCTCTGACTATAGATTTGATAGTCTCTCTAAGCGTGATTGCCATAATGCTTCAACCTTATTTTTATTTTCAGCGTCAATAATAGAAGTGTCAATTTGTAATGATTTTTTCAGCCATTCATAGCGATCAAAATAATCACCATCAATTCCAGCACCTGAATGCCAATATTTTCTTACTGTCCTGATGTTCAATAATAGTGGTTTTTTAAAAGCATTCATCAAGTGATTTGCAATTGTTGCAGGGTCATCATCAATATCATACGACTCTACTTTGTATGCAAGTCCAAGATCATGCATATTCCAATTTCTTCTGACTTTCTTTTCAGTAAGGATTGATAGATTATTATCTTCGATGACAAATAATATTGGAAGTTTTTTTGTTGAAGCCCATCCTATAGCAGATCCTACGTAGTCTTCTTCCGCTGATGCGTCTCCCATAAAAACGACTGTAGGTTGCTTAGTTTGATAACAATGGCCTACTGCAATTGGTACTTGTGAACCCATAAGTCCATCGTGTCCAAAGATATTTTTTTCTAATGATTGGATAGAAGCTGAACCACCCATGCCAAAAGAACACCCAGATTCAAGCCCTAACAATTCATCAACTAATTTTTCTGGAGGAGCATCAAAAGCTAGATAAGTAGAATGCCCTCTGTGTTGAATAAAAATATTTGGCTCTATCCCTAATTCTTTGCAATATGTAGCAATAGAACATGGAGTGCTTTCTTGCCCTGCTGATAAATAAACGGGAATTTTTATTGTTTTATCTTCAATTTTTCTGTAAACATAATTTTCAAAATGTCTACAAAAAGAAATCTTATTAAATACTTCTAGTTGATAATTATTCATTTTTTAAAAAAATCATTACGTATGTTTCTGGCGCTATTTTATTAAAAGCTTTTGATAATTCTTTGACAATTTTTACTTTGACAATATCTGCTGGATTAATTACTTTAAGGTCATAATCTGTTAGTAATCCGCCTTCAAGAAACATTACATTTGTGTTATCGTCAAAAAGAAACAAATCATCAATTGTATTTATTTTTTTAAGAATAAGCTTACAATTGCAAAAATTTATTTCAGTATCTTCTAATGTTTCTATTGATAAGCAATCGTCTTTTTTTGGAAATTCATAACTGCTGTCTTCATAAGGTTTACCTTCTCTGCCATAGTTATCTCTAAGACGAACTAAATCTAATTTGTCATTTGGTGTTTCAATTTCAAACAAAAATGTTCCGTTTTGTGAAGTGGATTTTGTTGAATGAAAGAAACCTTTTCTTATTGAAACTTTTTCTAATTTTGACGCTTGAATTTCATTGTCAAAAAAAGTAATTTTTGCTTCCCCATCTAAAATAATTAGTCCAGTAGTTTTATTTGGATGAGCATGAAATGATGTTTGTTGATTATGAGCTATAAACAAGAACCAAAGGGCTACATTTGAATTCTCGTAAACAAGATATTCGTAGCCCCAAGGTTTTTGCACAATATTACTAGCGTGAGATTCTATTTTCATGAACTTTATATGCAGTATCTAACCAAGCACCCATAAAGTCGTAGTGTGGACAAGAAATGATATTTTCATCAACTACAACTGGGCTTCTATCATAAGTTGCTCCAGCATTTTCAATATCAACGTCAATAGAGTAGTATCCAGACATTGTTCTACCTTCTAGAATTTTTGCTGAAATTAATAACTGAGCTCCATTACAAATGCAAAAAATTGTCTTGCCCATTGCGTTCCATCTTCTAATAAATTCAAGAACGCCTTTTTCTTGTCGAACTTTCTCCAATGCCTTAACACCACCGGGAACTAATAAAACTTCATATTCTTCAAGAGACTTAACTAAATTTGTTTCATCAAGAAATTCAGTTGTTTCACGAGTACAAGGCATATGGGTTCCAAGACTTCCCCAAATTTTTCCAACCTTATTCGCCATGATGTCAACTGTAAAGCCGTGTTCCATCAAAGAATAGTAAGGATAAATTAGTTCATGATCTTGGTACTTTTCCCAAGTAATTACAAGTGCTTTCTTCATTTATATAAACCTCTATTATCTTTATACCAATCGATTGTTTTTTGTAAACCTGTTCTTAAATCAACTTTTGAAGACCATCCAAGTTCATTTTTGATTCTTGAAGTGTCTACAAGTCTGACAGGAATCATAGAGGGTTTAGTTGTGTCATATTCAAACTTGGGTGAATAACCATACAAATCTGTGATTGTTTCAACCAATTCTCTTACAGTTGTAGCTTTTCCAGAGGCAACATTATAAGGTCTTGCATTTGGGTTCTTTTCTACAACGGTCAAAAGTCCATCAACAACATCATCAACATAAACAAAATCTCTTATTTGATTTCCATCTCCCCATACTTCAAACGGATTCATACCAGAATCAGCCTTAAGTATAAGCTGAGGAATTACATGGCCATTGTCATCAAAAGCATCAAAAGGACCATATATTGCTGTTGTTCTAGTTACTGCAAAATTTACTGACGAAATATCTTGATAATACTGGATGACTTGCTCGCAATATCTCTTCATCCAACCAACACCCCGATAAACAGTATGAGGAATATCATTAAATGCTTCATCTTCGTCAACAGGATGACTAACGTCTGGATACATTGTTGAACTTCCAACAAATCCAAATCTATCAATTTTTGACCTTACCGCAGCATCAATCATATTGATGGAAGTAAATAAATTATTTCTAACTAAATCTAAATGATTTTTTGAATCAGTTTGTCCCTTAGCGCCTCTTATATAAGCAACTAGATTGATACAAATATCTATGCCTTCAAGAGCTTTCATACATTGAGAGTGATCCATCAAATCAAATTTTTCAACAGATAAATTTGGATGAGATAAATTTAATTTACGATTGTTGTAAACTGCAGCTCTTACAAATGCACCTTCTTGTAGAAGTCTTCTTACAGCTGCTTGACCTGTAATTCCAGCAGCTCCAGTTACAAGTATATTTTTTCCTGAATAAAAATTTGACATAATTAATTAACTCTGAAGACTATTGTACCTTTTGCAGATAATATTTTTATTTTGCAAATACCATTCAATTGTTTCAACTATGCCTTGCTCAATGCTAATCTCAGGATAAAAACCATAACTATTCGCTCTTTGCATATCCAAGATCCTTACAGCATCTCCGACAACTCCAGTAGGATTCCATTGAATTGGCTTATTGAAATATTGAGAAACAATTTCAGCAATTTGTTTTATTGATACGCCAGATCCACTGCCAAGATTAATAGGTTGAGTAATCTTGTTTTCAACTGCATACAACATACCTCTAGCAACATCTTTGCAATTGATAAAGTCTCTAATTTGAGATCCATCGCCCCATACATCTAATACTTCATTTTCATCAGCTTTGCGTATTAATGATGGAATTACCATAGCACTTGACAAATCAAAATTATCAAATGTTCCATAAACGTTGGCTGGTCTAACTATAGAACATTTACTGCTTCCATATTGCTTTTCGAATGCTTCAATTTGCATCTCTCCCATTCTTTTTGCCCAACCACCATACCAGTCATTTCTTGATGGAACTGTTTGCCATAAATCATTTTCAGTCAATATGGGAGCTGGTTGATACACTCCAATTGTACTAGTGTAAAGATACCATTCAACATTTGCCCACATTGCAGCTTCTAACATATTTGTATTAAACTGAATCATAGGCCCCATAATATTTGCTGGTTGTTCTAAGCAAGCTTTTGGTGATGCTTTGATTCCTACAAGGTTGAAAACATAATCCATACCTTGGCAAATTGACTTACATTGTGAAAATTCTTTTAAGTCAACAGAATGAAATGCAACTTCACCATTGATATTTTTAGGTTCATTTAAGTCTGCAATGTGAACTTCGGCATTTCTTTCAATCAATAAATTGACAAGTTGTCTGCCAATCATTCCAGAGCCACCAGTGACTAAAACTTTTTTATTCTTAAACATTCTTTAAAGCCTTATTGTTTTGACCATTTGAATATATCTTGCCACCAATGTAAAGGAGTATAATTGTTCAAGAAATGTTCATTCATAGCATTTGCCATTTGAATTCTTTTCTCTGGATTTGCTAGGTAATAACGAACTTTATCTACACAATTGTGTTCATCCATAGAGTCATAATGGACACCTTCTTCAAACCAGCATAAATTTTTGAATTTATATACATCAGGAAGTGTAGCAATCATCATATTCCCACAAGCTGCAATTTCATAAACTCTTGATTTTCTATTTCCCATAAAAGCGTTGCCATTGAAATTTAATTCAATTTTTGATTTTCTATGACATTCAGCCCATTCTTCAAAAGATAATTTTTGATCTTTATCTCCTCTTCCACCCAAGAAAGTCACAGGTAAATTATGTTTCTTAAACTGCTCTAGATACCACATTCTCTCAGCAATGTCTGTTGATCCAATGAAAGAGATATCGTAAACTTTTTCTTCTTCAGGAATTGGATACAAAACTGAATCATCCATTGGTTCAAAAATACAGTAAATATTTGGCAACATTTCTCCATATCCAGTGTCTACGACCAATATGTTGCAAAACTTTGATAAGTCATAAAGAGATGGATCATACTTTACTATACCTAGATCAGCTTTTGCTTTTAAAAATATTCTCATATTGATATATCTAATTTTTGTAGATAAGCTATGAGTGTCCCAAACTATAATAAAAAGTTTTTTGCCTAACTTTTGAGCAGTTTCAATATCAATGACAATATTTTTAATCGGACTAACTAATGCAATATCAAATTCAGTTTCTAATAAAACTTTTTTTAATTGTTCTGGTGACCATATGTCTTCTTTGCAGATATATCTTACTTCATAATTTACATCAGTATCTTTATATACTGAAGCTACAGAGCTAATTAAATTTTTAGTATGACAAGGTGTACCTATCTGTTTCCCTGCAACCCATTTTGTTGTAATTATAAGTATTTTTTTCATCATATGGTCAATTTTTTAAATTATTTTAAACTTAAATTTATAAGTCTAAGATAATTTTTATCTATTCTCTTTCGAGCTTTATTTCTAATGACTTTAAGATATTTTCTTTGGCTTTTGTGCCAAATTTTCGTTCAATCATGTTTAAAAAATTATCATTTGAATGATATTTTATAAAAGCTTGATCTCTGAATTGTAAAATTTGCAATCTACTCAGTTTTTCATTGAACATTGGAAGAGTTTTTTTGGCATGAAAACCATATTGATCGTAAGATTTTGGTAGTTCATATCCATTATCATAAGAATCTTTATATAGTTGACTTCCAGGCAAAGCTATTGCTGGATAAGCATTCCAACCTGCGGTATTAAGTTCCAAAGAAAGATCTAGAGTACTTTGCATTGTTTCAAGATCTTCACCAGGTAAGCCAAAGATATAGTTCGCTAATACTTCAATTCCAGCATCTTCAACTTGTTTGACTACTTTGACAATATCAACATCTTCAAACTTGCCTTTGGAAACTTCAAGTCTTACTTTCTTTTCACTGCTTTCAATTCCCAGACAAAGCCATCTAATTCCAGCTTCTCTAACAAGCTTCAAAATATCAGGATTTGTTATAGTATCAACTCTAGAGTAAGCCCACATTCTTACTTTGCTACCATAACCTCTCTCTTTAAGCATCATGCAAAGAGGAACATAATATTTTTTATTTAGAAGAAACATCTCATCTACAATTCTGATTGTTTCAACTCCCATTTCTACTAGCTTATCAAACTCTTTGATAATAAATTCAGGAGACCAAAATCTCATATTTGAATAGTTGCTAGAAACACCAATTTCTGCATTGTCATTTCTGTTTATCGTGTTTATCATGCAAAATGAGCAGCCAAAACGACAACCTAATGATGTTTGTAAAGCTGCATAGGGAGATCTTTTTTCTTCATCGTATTCAGCATGCCATAGTGGAGACCTATACATGTCCATTGGTCTTTCGTTAAATGGCAGCAAATCCCATGCATATCCTGGCAAGTCTATATCCATTCTTTCTGAAGGAACAAAAGTTTCAGGATCGTTAAAAAGAACTTCGCCGTTTTTTCTCCAAGCTATGCCTTTAATGTCATCTAATTTAGAAAGATTTATTTCTGTTTTTAGTAAGTTTCTTAATGCATAAACGCCTTCATTCATAAAGACAATATCAATTGAAGGCTCATCTATAAGTGCTTTTTTTGGAAGAGCTTGTACATAGGAACCAATATATGCAATTGGAGATTTGATGCCTGATTCTTTGATATATTCTGAGAATGCAGTAGCGCCAGACATAGATACAGTACCAGAATTAACATTTTGCCCATAAACAACAAAACAAATCAATCTTGGATTGTGTTGTTTGATTCTTTCTATTCCTTCGTCAAAAGAAAGATTTTCAGCATTCATATCTAAAATAGCAACTTTGTAATTGATAGATCTACAAGATTGTGCGAGTAGTAAAGCCCAAGTTGGTGGCTCAATAGCTGAAATTTTATTAGCTAAACCTTGATAAACAAGCTTAGAGCCACCTGGGCTCACAAACAGAACATCTAAATTACTCATATTATTTGTCTCTTTCTGATAATATTATACCATCAACTGGCCATTTTATATCTAGTTCAGGATGATTCCACTTTATTGAAAATTGTTGATGTGAATCAGGATATAAATTTAAATACGAAAGTTTATAAGCAGTGACTGAAGTATCACTCAAAGTAAGAGCTCCAGACGCTACGCCTGGAGGAAAAATTACTGCATTTTTTTTGGACTGAGAAATTATAGTTGTGTCCCATTGCATGTAAGTTTTAGAATTTTTTCTTAAATCTACAAAAACATAAAAAATCTCTCCCCAGGGGCAAGTAACCATTTTTGTAGATTCAAAGTCTCCATGAATACCACGAAAAACATTTTTGTGAGACAATGTAAATTTATCATGATTGAAATTTATATCAAATTGAAAATCTTGTTTACTCCAATACGTATAAATTTCACCTCTAAAATCTGTAAATGCTGATAACTCAAATTCAAAAATGTCTGATATGATATCCTTATCCATAATTAAGGAACTCTGAAGAATCATTAATTATTTTTTCTAAGCTCAAATCGTTCTCGTTTATAAGATAGTCTCTGGTTCCATTTTCAAAAATATACCTTTCAGATAGTCCAAATCTTTTTACAAATGGCTTCAGTCGATTATCACATAAGAATTCGCAAATAGCTGATCCAAAACCACCTGACAAGGTTTGTTCTTCTATTGTAATAACATGAGTACAATCTGAAAGTTCTTTCAATAATTCTGAAGAGTCTAAAGGCTTGATTCTCCAAACGTCAATAAGACATATATCAAATTCTTTCTCTAAATAATTAAATAAGTTTGTAGCTCTGCCCAGCATATATCCACTTGAAAGAATTGCTATTTTTTTTTCACTAACGATATTACTTTTCTTGAGTACCTTTATAGTTTGGTTGTAATCATAAACTGTTTCATGAACTTCAGTTGCATAATTTCTTTCTAGTCTTATATATCTTAGTTTGGGAGATTCTAAACATAAATCTACTAGAGTGCTTGCTGCACTGCCATTCGCAGGAGAAATCACTTCAATATCAAGTAATGCTCTTGAGAAAGCAATGTCCTCGTTTGGTTCATGAGCTGGGCCTGAAGGAGCATATCCTAAAGCAACACTATTGCCCAAAATAGTAATTGGATTTTTTGCCATAGCGCAAGAATATCTAACTTGCTCAATGCATCTGGCAAACCAACTAGCCATCAAATATACAAAAACTTTCTTGCCAGACTTTGACAAACCTGCAGCAACATTAATTGCATTTTGTTCAGAAATACCAGCTGCAATAAATTGATCAGGTAAATTATCTTTCCATTGATCAAGTGATGGAGCTCCCATGTCAACAGAAATCATGATAATTTCTTTATCAAGTACAGCTTTTTTATATAACTTATCAATAAAAATATCTCTTTGCGCTATCATGATAGGTCTTCTAATCCTTTTTGAATATCTTCAAGTTTTTTTGGAATTATAGTATGATATTCATACTTATTCTCCATGTAAGATACACCTTTGCCTTTGATAGTGTGAGCTATAATTGCTTTTGGTCTGTCAGAGACAATCTGAAAGGCTTCTCTCAAGCAATCAAAATCATGCCCATCTATTTCAGTTGTTTGAAAGCCAAATGCTTCAAACTTTTTAGATAATGGTTCAAGTTTCAATAAATCTTCAGTGCCACCCAAGATTCCATATTTATTTCTATCAACAATTAAAGTAATATTAGTTAGTTTGTGATGAGCAATGAAAATCAATGTTTCCCAAACTGAACCTTCATAAAGCTCAGCATCACCTAAAATTACAAATACCCCTATATCTCTTTGTGCTTTTGCCAAACCAGCTGCAAATCCTATACCATTTCCTAAAGATCCACCTACAAAATGACATCCAGGAATTGATTCATCTGAATGTAATTTTAGAATTCCACCAGGTCTGCAATATTTACCAAGTTCCTCTTTATCGTAAAACCCTAAATCAGCCAATATAGGATAAACAGAAGGAGATCCATGCGCTTTACTAAATATTAAGTAATCTTTTTTTGGATCAAATAAAATTTGACTATCATAATGCAGTGATGTAATTATGTCAACGCAACTCAATGAACTTGCTAAATGACCTACGCCAGAAGATGTTTTGAACTTGAATACTTCTCTTCTAACATATTTTGCTTTTTCTTTCAATATTTCATTCATAATGTTATTATAAAAATAAAACTTAGGTATTATTTTATATATCCTCGTAATAAGTACTCATTATAATTATTTTTTTCAATTTTAGAAAAAATGGTCTCTTCGTCTTGAAGATATAAATTATTTTTAATATAATAATGCATATTATTTAAGAATAAACCGTACCTGCACCACAAAAGAAGCCGTTTTCCTTGTTTTAGTGGCATACCATTGTGTAATCCAAAAACATCTGTAATAAAGGCTGTTCCTTTTCTACCGTATATAATTTTGGGCTCCGATTGACTTTCGCTTCCATCATGAGTCTTAGCATAGTAAACATGAGGTCCGTTACTCTCATCCACATCTGTAAGTAAAACAAACAACGATAAAAATTTAAAATCATCATAATCTCTGTGAACTGTCTGGGTCTTAAATCCTTCTTCTTGATAAATCGACCATAAAGAATTAATTGAAAATATAGTCGGGAAACAACCTAAGTAAGATTGAACCAAAGATAATAATTTTTTATCTGTAATTGTATTAAGCAATGTTTTTGATTGAAACAATATGCTAGGTTCATAGCTTAAAATATTCCAATCTACAGCTTCATTGATAGTTTTGGTCTCACGATTGTACGCTGTTGCAGAAAGATGGTAATTATATCCTTTTTCGTTAGCTACAATATTGTAAATTTCATCAACTTCATTATCAGTCAAAAAATTTTCAAGAACTATAACACCATCCTCTTTTAAGACTTTTTCTAAATTTGAATCATGAGTGTTTTCAATGGAATTTATATAATTATTGACCAAATCATTGATTATATTTTTTTTCTTGATATTTGTTTCGTAATCTCTCGCTACAGAAATATCAGTTAGATCATGTAATCCTAATTTTTCTCTAACTATTTGATCAATTGTATGTTTAATTTTTTTTTCCATGATTTGATTTTAATAATGTTTGACAAATTGATCTTAACATAAATTATAAATAAAAATCAACAATTTTAGTTTTTAGACCAAGCAAATATTTTCTCCCAGTATACTTTTGGTGAATGAGTCTCCATCCAACGCTCATAAAATGCCCTAGACATTTCTTTTCTTTTATCATCGTTTTGTAAGTAATATCTAATTTTATCTATACAATTACTTTCATCAATAACGTCATAATGCACACCTTCTTCAAAAAGTTTTTTACTTCTAAATTTGAAAATTTCTGGGTGCGTCATTAGCATAAATCCCCCACAAGATGCAATTTCTGAAACTCGACCTTTTTTTTCTCTATGATTAGGACCAAAAATAGATTCAGAAAAACAAAGAGAAATTTTTGATTTTCTAAAAATATCTGCATACTCTTCATCATTGAGATATTTTGAATTACTTAAAAAGCTAGGATTGTTGCCATAATAAGAAACGTCTAAATTTGCTTTTCTGAAAATTTCATAATACTTAAATCTTTCAGGAATATAAAGTGTGCCATTGTGTGATACTTCTATCTCTGGAGAAGTATCAAATTTTGGATAATAGAACCTAGTATCTACAGTGTTCATCATTCCATATACATTAGGCAAAATTTCATCAATACCATAACCGCAAACAATCAAATTGCAGTATTGTGAAAGCTCTACAATCGAGTGAGGGTTGACATGTTCACCCCAAGTTCTTGGTTGTTTTGAAGCAACCCTGAAATTAATGTCATCATTGATAGCTGTAGAAACCCAAATGTCCCAAATATTTAAAAAAAGCTTTTTTCCTAATTTTTTAGCTGTTTCTAAAAATACATAAAAGTGTAGTTCTTCAGCAACAACACAAATATCAAATTCTCTTTTTAATATTTCTTCATTTAAAGATTTAGCATCCTTAATAAAACCAGGTTCAAATCCAAAATATAAAACTTCATAAGAATGCTCAGGACTATTTTCAAAAGCACTTTCAAAACTTCCACGAAGCTTCATATCATATCCAGAAATTTTAGGTTTTTTTGGATTATATAAGTTAAAAACTAAGAGTACTTTCATAAATTTGTAAAATCCTTATTTTTATAGTTGAAAACCATTTTATATGCTTTGAGCAATTCTTGAATTCCAGCATCTAAAGAGTAATCACATGACCATCCAGTTTTTTCTAGCTTTTCATTTGAAACTACATAATTTCTTTTATCAAAATCTTCCATAAATTGTTCTTCAATTATTACAAGATTTGGAACGTATTCTTTTATCTTTTGAGCAAGTTGAAGCTTAGACATATTTGCAGAAGTTAAACCTACATTAAATGCATTATTATTGCATGTTTCATAATTTTCAATGAGATGAATAAATGCCTTGGCAACATCTCTAACATGAACATAATTTCTCAAAAAATGAGATTCAAAAAGTACTAAAAATTCATCTGTAAATGCTCTGTAAACAAAGTCATTCACAAGCAAATCCATTCGTTGTCTGTATGAAACTCCAAATACTGTAGCTAATCTTAAAGAAATACCATTACCTGATTCTAAAACACGCTTTTCAGCATCGCATTTTGTTTGTGCATAAAGAGAAAGAGGATTGAATGGACTTTCTTCTGTGATGATTGTTTCAGAACTACCATATTGAGAGTTTGTATTAGGGACTAACAATTTTTGACTTGGTTGAATAATTTCAACAATGTCTTTAATTTGTTGATAATTAACTGCAACAGTTAAGCCTGGATCTTTTTTGCAAGCTGGCATACCTACAATTGCAGCTAAGGGAACAATGATGTCATGAGTTTCCACCAGACTTGCGAGTAGTTTGGTATCTCGCACATCTCCAACAACAAGCTTGAAGTTTTTGTTATGACAAAATTGAGTTAAAGAAAGTTGTTTATAAACTAGGCTGTCCAAAACTGTAACTGCATACCCTTTAGACAGCAATACTTCAGTAAGAACAGAACCTAAGTATCCAGCACCACCAGTTATTAAGACTTTTTCCATTATTTAACACCTGCAATCTCAAACAATCTATTCCAAAAAACTTCAGGAGCACATGTTCTTTTCCATTCATTATGCCCTTCTAAAGCAATCCTTTGTCGCACATCTGGATTGTTTAAATAATATTTGACTACAGATACGCAGTTGTCAATATTGAAAGATGCAAAATGCTTTCCGTCTTCAAACCAAGAACCTTTACTTGTTTTCAGAATATCTGGGTATGTCATAATACACATAGCTCCAGCAGCCATTGATTCAATAATTCTGCCTTTTCTTGAAAATCTACAATAAGGACTTGCGTTGAAACTTAAGGATATTTTTGATTTTCTAAATTCACTTGCATATTCATCAAAAGATTGAATAGTTTTTTCAACTGGCCATCTACCACCTGCTATTTTTACATTTATGCCATTGGATAGCAATTTGTTTAAAATAGATGCTCTTTCTTCTAGATGAATAGATCCGCAGAATAAAATATCATTTGTTTTTTCTTCTTCAGGTACGTTGTAAAAAATTCTAGTATCCAAAGGCACATACAATGCGTAGATATTAGGAAATATTTCTCCATACCCATAATCCATACTAAGAATATTGCAGTATTGAGACATTTCTAAAATAGAATGCTTAGTTCTCAAGAAAGAAATATTGACAGGTTTTTTGATGAATAATCTGAAATTAACCTCAAGGTTTGACGAGATATCAACATTGCTATCCCAGTTGCATAAAAACAGTTTTTTCCCGATTTTTTTTGCAACTTCAATGTCCATCACACAGTCATCAAGTTCACTGACAACAGCAATATCATATGTTCTAGAAAGTAAAACTTCTGAAAGTTCCGCTGTAGTGCTAATCTCTCCAGGTTGTTTACCGATATTTACTGTTTCTAATTCGTAATCAGTATTGTCACCAAAAACTGCTTCAAAAGAACCTCCTAAATTGCTTACAAAATTTGAAAGCACAGGAGGTCCATTATATTGCCATTTACAGTAAACAAGTAAAACTTTAATTTTACTCACCAGCTTATCTCCCAGTCCTTAAAATCAGCAGCTAAACAGTCAATTTTGTAGTCTTTTCGTCCACCAACTACTTCTTGAATTTTATTTTTTGCCGTGTTTCTAATTCCATTCAAGCCGTGAGTCAATTCAAGATTATTTCCATCCTTGATTCCCTTGCGGTAATTTGTTTCATTGTGCCAAATATGCAAATTCATCTGTGACAAGACAACTACTGCTCGGATTACTTCAGCTGTAATTTCTGCATTATTTTCATCAATATGTTCTTGAATATCATGGAGAATATCTGATATTTCTTTAGCATATTCGGCTTTATGTTCTGAAATAAAAACTTCTTTTAGTTGAACAATCGAAAGCCTATCAATCAATTCGGAAAGAGTTGGGAGATATTTGCGATTCATAAACTTATTATACCGCTTATAACGTATAATATTTTAAATGAAAATCGTTTATATAACTGGATGCTTAGGTTTTATAGGCAGATATATTACTAAGGCTTGTTTAGACAAAGGCTGGTATGTTTATGGCATCGATAGCTGTACTTATGCTTCTGATGTAAGTGTTTTGGATGATTTTTTCTGTAATCCAAAATTCAAATTTGAGAAAACTGATATTTGCGATATAAAAAGATTAGTTGATTGTGATGTTTTTATAAATACTGCTGCAGAAACTCACGTAGATAACTCAATACGTAAAAGTGATGTTTTTTTACACTCAAACATTACAGGTGTTCACAATATTTTAGAGCTTCTTAAAAATTACAAAACAGAAGGATATGTAATACCAAGATTTATTCACTTCAGCACTGACGAAGTATACGGAGATGTGGTTGATGGGAGTCACAAAGAAACTGACTTATTGAAACCAAGCAATCCTTACTCTGCAACTAAAGCTTCTGCAGATATGTTAATTGTGGCTTGGGCTAGAACTTTCGATCTAAATTACAATATTGTCAGACCAACTAACAATTACGGTATTGGTCAATATGTTGAAAAACTTATCCCTAAAGCTTGTAAGTTTTTAACTTTGCAAAGAAAAATCCCATTACACAATCACGGAACTCCTATACGTAATTGGTTACATGCAAGTGATACTGCATCAGCAATAATTGCAATTATAGAGAAAGGTAAGTCTAATGAGATTTACAATGTAGCCGGAGGTTTTGAACAATCGAATATTGATACAATTAAAAAAATTATAGATGCATACTTTGAATCTTCTGTAAACTATGATGATTATATCTCTTATGACGTTATGAGACCAGGGCAAGATGTCAGATATGCAATTGATGATTCTAAACTTAAAAATTTAGGTTGGTCTCCACAAGTAAATTTTGACAATGAGATTTTAAACATAGTCAATTATTACAAAAATAAATTCATTTGGTAAAATAAAACTATGAACAACAGAGAATTCAAGTGCGTAAATATCCTTACAGATTTAGTTGAAAACTATGGGCTAGTTGGGATTAAAACAAGTTTTGAAGATGAGGGTGCAACTTTTAACGAAGTCTTAAGGTTGAAAGAAATTTGCAATCAATCTAATACAAAAGTCACATTAAAAATTGGTGGTCCAGAAGCAATTAGAGATATTAAAGATTCAATGGTAATTGGAGTTAAGGGTTTAGTGGCTCCAATGGTTGAGTCTGAATTTGGGCTAACTAAATTCATAAATGCCATTCATAATAATCTGCCATCAGAAGTAGTAAATTCATTGCAATTGAACGTAAATATAGAAACACAAACAGCTGTTGCAAACATTGATAAAATTCTTTCTCAAAAAGCTGCAGAATCATTATATGGTGTTACATTGGGAAGAGTTGACTTAGTATCTTCTATGAAAAAGGATAGAACTTTTGTAAATTCTGAAGAAGTTTACCAAATTGCTCATGATGTTTTTGAAAGAACAAAGAAATTAGGTGCCAAGGCTTGTATTGGCGGAGCTGTATCTATTGAGTCTTTAGATTTTTTGAAAAAACTACATTCACAAAAACTTTTAGACAAATTTGAAACAAGATATGCAATTTTTGATCCATCTGTTGCGTTGAAAAATTTATCAAGAGCTCTTTTTAAAGCTCAAATGTTTGAATATGAATGGCTTACTAACAAAATGGAGTTGTATCAGAAACTTTCACTGCAAGATGAAAATAGAATTAAAATGATACAATTTAGGATCAATCAAGCTGCTTCAGAACTATGAAAATACTTATCACTGGTGGGTCAAGAGGCATAGGCAGTGATATTTCTGAAATTTTCAAAAAAAATGGTCACGAAGTTATTGCTCCAACTCGTGAAGAACTTGATTTATCTCAACCCTTTTCTTTTATTCCAGACAAAATTGATATCTTGATAAATAATGCTGGAATTAACATAATAGACTCTATATTTGAAGGTGAGAAATATGAAGAAATGATGACAGTAAATTATTTCTCACCTTTGAGATTATTCAAACTTTGCTTACCTTATATGAAAAAACAAAATTATGGCAGGGTTGTAAATATTGGAAGCGTATGGGTAGATTATGCAAAACCTGGAAGATCCTCATATAGTGCTAGTAAAAATGCCTTACACTCTCTTACAAAAGCTATAACTGCTGAATATGGTAATTATAATATTTTGGCAAATACTGTGTCTCCTGGATTTTTCATCACTGATATGACTTTTCAAAATAATACAGAAGAAGATTTGAAGAATTTAAGAAGTAAAATTCCACTTGGTAGATTGGGATATACAAAAGAAGTTGCAGATTTAGTATATTTTTTGACAGTGCAAAATTCATATATATCAGGACAAAATATAGTTATAGATGGTGGTTATTCATGTACAGCCAAATAAATGTCAAATCAAAAATCAAAGATTATTCTGTAAATTTTGTAAGCTTGAGCGAAATATATAAACTCATTGGAGAAGATTATTATCTTGCAGTAGTTGACAAAAATGTTGCTCACTGTTTTCCTGAATTTGGATTAGGTGATCTAATAGTTATAGACACAAATGAAGACTTAAAATCATGGCGTGGTCTAGAAAAAATATTTGATAAATTTGCTGAAAAAAAAGTCAATACGCAAACTAAGCTTGTAGTTATTGGTGGTGGAGTTTTACAAGATGCAGTGGGCTTTTGTGCTTCTGTTTATTGTAGAGGCATTGAATATTATTTAGTTCCAACAACATTGCTTTCTCAAATTGATAGTTGTGTTGGTGGTAAAACTTCTATCAATTATGGGTCAAGAAAAAATATTCTTGGTACATTTTATCCTCCGTGTGAAATTCTTATTTGTGAAGAATGGCTTGATGGTTTAAGTAAAGAAAACTTTTGTAGTGGTTTAGGCGAATTGTTGAAGTTTGATATCTTGAGAAATAAAATTCAAGAATCAAAAGTCATTGATTTGATTTCTGAAAATAAAAATGTTCTGCATTACATTTATGAAAGTCTTAATTATAAAATTTCTGTTTTAGAGATTGATGAATTTGACAAAAAAGAACGTAAATTTCTGAACTTTGGTCATACATTTGGTCATGCTTTAGAAATTACCTCAAAGTACAAGTTATCGCATGGATATGCAGTGGCAATTGGATGTCTTGTAGCCTTGAGGGTAAGTGAACTATTTTATAACTACAATTACAAAGATTATTCTGCAACATTAAATATTGTCAAAAAACTTCTAGAAAATACAGTATCTGTTAATCAAGAATGGTTTGATTATGAAAGCCTTATGGAATGTGTCATGTCAGATAAGAAAAATACTGGCTGTGTTAACATGGTGCTAATTAAAGATAACCAACCATTAATTCAAAAAATTGAAGATTATTCTATAATTAAAGAGGCACTGGAAAACGTTTATGAAGTTATCTGATTATGTAATTAAGTTTTTAAGAGACACTTATAATGTAGACACAATTTTTACATTATGTGGTGCGGGTTGTATGCACTTGCTTGATTCTTTGGGAAATGCAGAAGGTGTAAATTTTATTGCAAACCATCACGAGCAAGCTTCTGCATTAGCTGCTGAAGGCTACGCAAGAATGAACAACAAACTTGGAGTTTGTTTATTGACATCTGGCCCTGGAGGCACAAATGCCCTGACAGGTACTTTATGCAGCTGGCTAGATTCTATTCCTGTGTTGAATCTTAGTGGGCAAGTCAATAGACCTATGAGTACTAATTTTACAGGTTTACCCTTAAGGCAATTAGGTGACCAAGAATTCAATATTATTGAAACTGTCAAAACGATGACAAAATATGCTGTCCAAGTCAACGATCCTTTAAGAATTAGGTATGAACTTGAAAAGGCGTGTTATTTAGCTACATCTGGGAGACCAGGGCCAGTTTGGGTAGATATTCCTTTGGATGTACAAACTGTGCAAATTGAACCTGAAGAGCTTGAGGGTTTTGATATACCCGAACCATTGAAGATTGATTCAGAATTGATTGACAGGGTTGTAGAAGCTATTAATTCTGCTCAAAAACCATTGTTTGTATTAGGTAATGGAATTAGGTTGAGTGGAGGAGTAGACGAACTATTCGCTCTCTTAGAAAAAACTCAAATACCAGTAATTACAGCTGTAAATGGCAATGATTTAGTAAATGAATCTTACCGATCATACTATGGAAGATTTGGGACACATGCTCAAATGTGTGCAAATAAGTTACTAAATGAATGTGACTTGATGCTTTCTATTGGCAGTAGATTGTATGTAAGACAAATTGGATACAATTTTAAAAACTTTGCTAAAAATGCAAAAAGAATTGTTGTAGATATTGACGCAGCGGAACTTGACAAGCCAACTATTTTCCCAGATATTAAAGTTCTTGCTGATGCAAAAGAATTTTTAAAAGAATTAAATTCAAAAAATATCACACCAGCATCTAATTCATGGCTAAAGCATTGCGATACTTTCAAGGCACCTGTAGTTTTAGACAGACACAGGAATATGAAAGACGTAGCTTCTGTGTATGCATTAGTTGAAAAACTCAACAATCACATTCCATCCGATTATCATATTGTAACCAGTGATGGTTCTGCAAATGTTGTAACTATGCAAGTATGTAAGCTTAAAGATGGGCAAAGATTGATAACAAATACTGGTGGTGCTCCGCTTGGATATGGATTGCCATGTGCTGTGGGAGCTGCGACACACCATAATATTCTTTGTATGGAAGGTGATGGAAGTCTTCACTTGAATGTCCACGAGCTTCAGACAGTTAGACACAATAATTTGCCATTAAAGATATTACTTATTAACAACGACGGATATCTCTCTATGAAGATTACACAAAATATTTTCTTCAATGGTAGATTAGTTGCAGCTGATAGGAACAGTGGAGTTACATTCCCTGATTATGAAAAAGTTGCAGATGTATACAATCTTCCGTTCATTAGAGTTTATAACAATGATGAAATAGATGAAAAGTTACAACAATTTTTTCAAATAGACGGTCCTGCTATTTGTGAAGTTATGACTCATCCTGACGAAGTTCATGAACCTAAAGTAATTGCTCGTTTAGATGAAAATGGAAACTTTATTCCAGGCTTGCTTGAAAATATTTCTTGGTCGGAAAACTGGTAATGAAATCTATTTTGATTACAGGAGCTAATGGATATATTGCTTCAAACGTTGCAGAAAACTTAAAGAACGATTACAACTTGACCTTAACTACAAGACAAAATTTAGAAGTTACAAATGCTGAACAAGTTGATAATTTTTTCAAAGATAAATATTTTGACGTAGTATTTCACACTGCGATTAAAGGTGGCAGCAGATTATCAGAAGATTTACCAGAATATGTCCACACTAATCTTTCTATGCATTTCAATATTCTTAGAAATGAAAAACATTACGGTAAATATATATCTTTTGGTTCTGGAGCTGAATTAGACAGAGCTTTTGAAATGAATGAAAGTTCAAATTATTTATCTTCACTTCCACTTGATCCATATGGAATTAGCAAAAACTTAATTGCAAAATCAGGATATTTTTGTGATAAGTTTTACAACATTAGAATATTCAATATCTTCAATTACAATGAACTCAAGACACGGATGATTAAAGGCAACATCATAAGATATATCAATAATGAAAATATTAGTGTTTTTGACAATAGATATATGGACTTTATGTTTTTTGATGATTTTATGCAAATTATCAAACATTACATAGAATCAGAAAATCCTCAAAAAGATTGTAATTGCAGTTATCAACAAAAGTACACCCTATATGATATTGCACAGATTATCAACAATTTAGACAAACATAAAGTTGATATAGACCTTGATAACACTGAGCTTAAAAATTCATATATAGGCAAGTATGATTTGCACAAAATGAACATATCCCTCAAAGGACTCATTTCTGGTATAGAAGAGTGTTACAAAAAAATCAAATTGGAGACAAACTTATGAAAAAAAACTTACTTATAAACTATTCTTTTGGAGACAAATGCTTAGACTCAAGAGATGGTGATTTATTTTTAGAGTCTATTTCAAAGTTTAAGTCATTCGAAAAAGCAATTTTTGTAAAATCAGTTAGCCCTTACAATATTGAGAAATTGAAAAAATACTTTGATTATATTATTGAAACTGAAGAAAACTTATATACTGGATATATGGCATTTTATGATTGGCTATCTGACAAACAAGACCAATTTGAATATGTTATGAATACAGATTTGAGAGATGTTATTTTTCAAAGAGACCCATTTGAGTTTATGATGTCAAGACCGCAATACAATTTATTTCTTGTTGCAGAAGGAATGAAAATTCTTGAAAACGATTGCAATAGTATGTGGGAAAATTTATATCGTCCATTGCTAAGATCACACAATGAATCTTATCTTAATAATTTAGTACTAAGTGGTGGAATGTTTGCTGGAAAAATTGAGCATTTTGTAAATCATTGTTTGATGCTTTTCTCTAATACAAACAGAGTAGCTAAGTATTTAGTTCAGGACCAACAAGTTATGGGGTATTTGTCTCAATATTATGCTATGAATCCAAAAGTATTAATTACAAATCCAAACGTTGATAATTTTTGCGCAACTGGAGAAGCTATCAAGAGAAACAATGTTCAAGTCAAATATAATGACAAGAAAGTACTAAGTACTAATGATGAAGAGTATTACGTTTTTCACCAATGGGATAGAACTCCTGTGGCTGATAAAATTCGTAAAGAAGAAAGTTCTGATTTACTTAAGTTCTTTCTCTAGATCAATATCAATATCAGCAAGAGACTTTTGCTTAGATTCATTTTTAGTAGCTAAAATAAGTTGCATTGTTTCAAATTCTTTCATACTAAGATTTGAAAATTCTTCTTTGCTGAATGATACCAAGCCTCTAAGCATATAGTCAATTTCAACTACTATTGGTGGCACTGGATATGTTTCATGATCATTAGGATTGAAATACTTTTTAGCTGCTATGTAGTAGAAGTTTGCTTCATCTGCAGAAAGATAAAGATGTTTTTGGTACTCAACCCAAAGTTTTTCAACAATTGTATGGTCTAATAAATCTATTAATGAACTTTTAAATTCAGGATAGTACATTTTACTATCCTGAGTATCAAAAGCACCCAAGATAGCTATATTTAAGATTTCTCTTTTTTCAAACTCAGTATTTTGGTAAACTATATTATCTTTTTTTCTAAAAGACTTGGCATCTATTAATAAGCCATCTTTCCAAGTAATTTCTTTGATTATAAATTTTACAGGATCAACTTCTAAGATATGCACGTAATTAGACTTTACAGTATTATAAAAATCGATAAATTCTTTCATTGTATCCAAAATTCCGAAACCTGCCTATTATTATTAGAATTGTAAAATGTAGTAAATTCTCCAAATCTTGCAATAAAATTGTATTCGTGAGTATATCCACCAGAAGGATTGATGCTTATTTCTGGATTTGACCAATCTACATTTTTTATTGTGTAAAAATAAACTGGACCAAATGCCATAGCTAATGAGGTTGTATTTTTGTTAATTATACTTGTATTAACATAGCTGAAAATTTTTATCGAACCAGTTACTTCTCTGCTTTCTAAATGAGCAAATCTTGGCCCAACTACATCTCCAAAATAAACTGGTGGTGATCCTGTTCCTAAGAGATCTCCACCTGGCATAGTAAAATCAAAACTTATATTTTGTTCAACATTTAAAGTCATACTTATCAATCTGAAATTTACATTTTTGCTATTTCGGACAAAGTTTACAAAAGAGCCATAATTTAAGTGAAATCTAGAAGCATCAAAAAAACAATCTGATAAGTTTGTAGGTCTATAATAATTCGAAAATGGTGATGAGGGTAGACCTATATTTTGCAAAATAAAATTAGTTTCAGGTAAATTTTTTCCATACAAATCGACCATCGGAGTTCTTAATTCTGGATTTTGAAACGGTTTGTATGCAGGCAAGTTTGTTGGGGAAATCATCGACTTGCCTCCAACTAAACTAACTTGTATTTGTACATCTCCGAGAGAATCAGTACCGTCAACACTAATGCTAAATCTACTTACAAATGCTGGGCCAAAAGTTCTGTGAGTTGGAATTGAAGAAGCACAAATAATAGGATAGAAAGGTATTACTGTAGCTTTATAAATTAAAGCTTCAGCGGGATACTGTACATTTCTTGAAGTAGAGAAAAGTGGGCTAAATGATAAATTTGCTGTAAATTTTTGATTTGAAAAAACAGGAACGTTTGTAATTCCTAATTTAGTAAAGTTTTTTAATTGTGCGTATATAGAAGAGCCTGCATTATC
>Ga0209086_10000200_pt1 | contig 53037 bp, 50 predicted proteins | sample M_130207_XF_Meta_FD_187312 | JGI IMG/M metagenome (GOLD analysis project Ga0209086, IMG submission 187312) | Freshwater microbial communities from Lake Montjoie, Canada to study carbon cycling - M_130207_XF_MetaG (SPAdes) (version 2) | ecosystem: Environmental > Aquatic > Freshwater > Lake... | reverse complement strand
CCATCCGACGTCACTATCGGGGGGCATCTGGCTGCGGGCGGACGATCCGAAAAGTGCAAGCTCCTTGACGTCGCAGCGACGGCATAGTTCGGCCAACGCCAAGGCGTGGACTAAGGTGGTGTCGGATGGGATGCTGGTAGCAAACAGCGTTCGGATTGGAGAACTTCGGGGCAAGTGGACCTTCGTAGGGCGTTGGGGATGCCTCGGTGTTCTGAGCCGAAGTGGGGGGTGACGGACCCGGCGGCGACGGCGCCGTGGAAGGTTTCGGGGGCTTGGCGGTTGGCACCAGGACGGAGTAGTTGATCGGGGGTCGCATCCGGGACGACGAGACAGCGGTCGAGATTGCTGTCGGACCGTCCATCATCTCGGGCAGCCGAGTCGAACAGATCGATCCTCACAAAGTGGGATCCGACCTACTCGAGGAATCTTCAGGCGGCTCGGGGGATCCAGTGAATCCGCGGACGCGGTTACCGGATGAAGTCAAAGAGGGTTCGCCGGTCCTCCTGGCCCTTGGCCTGGAGAGCGGCTTGGCGGGCGGTCTGGCCGGTTTGTAGTTCCAGAATGGCGTCGGCGAGATCGGCACCCTCCGTGTTAGAGATCGTGGTTTTGAGATCGAGGGTCTTTTTTTCCGCGATGCCGATAGCCGTTGAGAGATCGTTTTGGGAGTGGCCATAACGAGTCAACTGGGTATTGACGTGGTCCAGGGCCAAACCGAGGGTCTGATTGGCGTTTGCTAGGGCCGTTTCATCGTTGGCCAAGAGCGCGCTGCGCAGCGAGTTGAGCGCGCCAAAGAGATTTTGGGAAGGAGTCGGCGAGGTGAAAATGTCTTGGCCGCTCCGCGCGACGGGAATGAGCACGCCGTTGGAATCGGGAACCGAGCGAGTGGCGGCAGTTCCGGTGTACGGGACAACGCCGTCAGGCTGACTAAAATCGAGAGTGAAAGGCTGGACTTGGTCGTTGTTGCCGGCAAACAGGAATCGGCCGTCGAAGTTAGCGTTGGCCGCCCCAACGATCTGACGAAAAACTCCCCCCAACTCCGCCGCAATCGAGGCTCTCGTAGCAGCGGTCTGCGTCCCGGTGAGTCCCTGCGCGCCGAGAACGCGGGCTCGTTCGGCTAATTTGACGACGCTCTGCAAGGCGTTCTCCGCCGAGTCTACTTCGCCTTTCACACGATTCAGATTCGATTTCGACTGCTCGGCCACCGCAAGTTCCGCTCGACTCTGCAAGAGAGGGCCGACCTCGTCGGGAGCATCCGAGGCGGAGGTGATGCGGAGGCCGCTCGAGACTTGGGCGTTCGCCTTGTCGATACGGGCTTGAATCCGGTCCATGTTGGCGAGGAACTGCTCGTTTCGACTGCTGAGATTGTTGATCATTTAAACCGTTGCTCCCTATCGAAGAATGCTGAGGAGGGTATCTGACATTTGATTGAGGATCCCCAAGACCTGACCGACAGCCTGAAAACCTCGTTGGTATTCGAGAAGCTTGGCGGCTTCCTGGTCGATGGAGACGCCAGAGGTTTCCTGGCGCAGGTTTCGAGCCTGGATAAGGAGTTGGCCATCCGAGGCGCTGCGGCCCTCAGTTGTGTCGAGTTTTGTCCCCAGACCGGAGGCCAGCGAGCCATAGTATTGCGAGAGAGTGAGTCCGCCGATGGCGGGGGTGCTCGATAGTCTCGACAAGCGGTTGGCGTTGGAGTTCCCGCCTGGTTCGGTTGCAGCCGCCGCGGCGAGTTCCGGGGGGGTGATGCCGGTTACCTTGAGCGTGGCGGCCGCGCCGAGGACGGCACTATAGGAGAAAAGATTCTGAGTGGGAGTCGCACCGTTCTGGTCCAACCCGCCGGCGAGGATTCCGTTGACCTGATCGGCGAATCCGGTGGCTAAGGTGTCGAGCTGGTTGGCGTAGCCCGGCAAGGTGACATTGCGGACTTCGAGCAGTGCGCCCAGCTTTCCGGTGGTGATCTTGGCCGTAACGTCGGTGCCCTGACCGTCGAGGATTTTGAACTCGGTATTGTTGTAGTTTGCGGTGATCGGGTAGGCTTGGTCGCCCACGACTAAGGGAGTTTGGCCGGCGAGGAGAACGACCACGGAGCCATCTTCCTGGCTCAGGGAGTTGTGTTCGGTAAGCTGGGAGAGCTTTTCGAGGGTGCTGTGGAGGCGAGCGTCGAGACCCGCGTCTTCGCCGTTGCGAAAGTTAGCGCGGCGTTCCGTGTTCATCGACGCGATTTCTCCGGCCAATTTGTTGATCTGATTGACCGTATTCGTGAGTTCCGTGCCGGCCCGCGCCGTAAGGGTACCGAATTCGTTGGCCGCTTGATTGAAGCTATTGGCGACGGCCTCAGCGCGGTCGAGTACGGTCTGCCTCGCCTGGGTCGAGTTTGGCGCGATGGACAATTGGGAGGCACTGCCATAAAAGTTATCGAGCGCAGCGGGGATGCCACTGTTGGCCGTGACGGGCACCGCCGATTCAATGGCTTTGAGGCTGACGAGCGACTGTTCGGAATATCCGGCGGAGGTCTGCCGTTGCCAGACCGCGGTTTCCAGGAACCGATTGCGGCCGGATTGCAACGGCCCGGAGGCGATCCCTCCAGAAGTTGATTCGGTGTCCGGGTTGAAGCGATTTGCCAGAGTCGCCTGGTCGAGCCGGGCGTAGTTGGGGGTGGAGGCGTTCAAGATGTTGTTCTGCGCGACCGTGACCTGCCGCTGGATGATTCGCATTGCCTCGGCGGTAGAGAACATGGCGTTGGAGATGCTGCCCACGCTAGCCGTCCAACCTTACGCTGTGCAGGTCGAGTTCAACGGGCGTCTCCTGGCCGGTGCTGCCATAGGAATCAGCGGAAGGCACAAGCGCCTCCGACCAACTTTTACAATGAGCGAGCCCCTGCCGCGCCAGGAGATTGGCGACCCGCAACTGGGCTTGAAAGGAGAGTAACGCCCGCTCTGTGGCCTGCTGTTGGCTGGGTTCGAGCTGTTTGCTGCCTTGAAGGTCTTCGGCCAGGCTACTCAATGCACCAAAGGCAGTCTGGAGATGGAGCAGGGCCAAAGTGGTTTCAATCTGGGACAAATTCTGAATTACCGGTTCCAAATCGGGAACAGGTACCGGAGTGGAACGATTTTGCGGGTCCAAAGTTGCCTCCTCTAGCTTGGCGGGTCGGCTATGAGCGCGTGGTTGAAGACCACTCCCTGACGGTAGCTGCTCAGTAACGATTTGGGGTGTCTGTTAGCTACCGATGGTGCCATTGGTGCCTAACGTCTCATCGACCAGCGCACTGGCGATTTTCTTGGCGTCTACCTTATAAGTACCGGCCTCGAATTGGCTCGAGAGTTTTTGGAGGTAGGCGGTCCGCTCGGGTGATTCGGCAACGGCGTCCTGCAGAATATTGGCCAGACTCGACAGGCTGACCTCGTCAGACCCGCCGGAAACCCTAGTATTTGCTGCTGTCTTGGCTGCTTGCGCCCCTTCGGCTTCCTGCGCTCGTTGGGTGTTTTGGTTTTGGTAGGTCGCGGCAGCCTGCGAGCTGGAGTAAAGATCGTTGATTTTCATTGTGCACCTCGAAGCTGAAAACTAATTCGCCCGAAGATCCTCATCGGAAGGATCCCACGAAAGTTTAGCGTTTTTTTCGGGAGAACATATTGCCGGTGGCATCCGTATGATGGGTAGTGGGTTTTCATGGCGCGGTTTCTCTTGCCCCTTCTCTTCGGTTTCTCCCTTTTCGGGACATCCGCCATGTGGGCGGCGAGTATTCCTGAGCAAGTGACGTTCCAGAAGGAGGTGCTGCCGATTATGCCGCGGAATTACCAGAATTGTCCGCGCGCGGGCGAGGCCGCGCGGCTGTATCTTTTGTCGTGCAAGGGTAGGCGCTCCTTTGCGAGGGCGATGAAGGAGGCCGTAGTTTCCCGCCAGATGCCACCTTGGCCGGCGGATCCGCATTTCGGGAAATTTGCGAACGACGGGTCGATGCCGCAGGCTGACATTGCTACGCTGGTGGTGTGGTCGGATATGGGGGCGCAAGAGGGGAACGCGAAAGACGCGCCGAAGGCGGTGACGTTTTTGGCCGGCTGGAACATTGGCAAGCCCGACGTGGTGTTAGAGACGGCGAAGCCGATGACGATTCCGGCGAAAGGGACGATTGAATCCACGTACTCTGTGATTCCGGTGGGGAACAAAAAAGATGTTTGGGTGGAGCAGGCGGAGGTGAGGCTGGGGAGCCGTTGGCTGAAGGCCGCTAAGCCCGGCGAGGAGTGTATCCCCCCGGTGGTGCTGGATGCGCAGGATCGGGAGCGGAAGGAGAATACATTTGGTGGTCAGTGGCTGACGGGAAATTCGCCGGGGATGCCGCCTTGGCTGTTGGAGCCGGGAAAGGCGCGACTGGTGCCGGCGGGTTCGGGCATCAATTTGCAAATACACAATACGGCAAACGGGAAGGAGCCGACGGATGCGTCGAGAGTCGGGTTCGTTTTCGCGAAGCAGTCGACCAAGGAGCTGGTTTTGACGTTGGCGGGGCAGAATTCCCGATTTGAAATTCCCTCGCATGCAGAGACTTTCGAGGTGAAAGGAGAGGTGACGCTTCATGAATTATGAAGAGCGCAAGCTGTCTTCGTTGTTGCCGCATATGCATTTGCGGGGGAAGGATTTTGAATTCAAGGCGATTTATCCGACGGGGGAGAGCGAGATTTTGCTGCAGGTTCCGCAGTACGACTTTGTCTGGCAGTTGATTTGCTGCCCGGCGGGAGAGAACGTGATGCCGAAAGGGAGGAAGATACAGGCGATCGCGCACTTTGATAATTGGGCGAACAACAAGGCGAATCCTGACCTGACGAAGGCGGTCCGCTTTAGGGAGCAGAACAGGGAAGAGATGATAGTTGATTTTTTTGATGTGGCGGTGGAGGCTGGGGTGACGGAGCGGAGTCTGATGCAGCCGCCGAAGAAGACGACGGGTGATTAGAGTTTATTGGTTGTTGGTGGGAGCGGTTCTGTCTACGAGGCTGATGTGGGGTCATGACGCGATTTCGACGAAGCTGACGTGGACTCGGGAGATTTCGCGGATTTTCGAGAAGCGTTGCGTGGGGTGCCATCAGGAAGGTGGCAGGGCTCCGATGGACTTGGGGAGTTTTTCGGCGGTAAAGCCGTGGGTGGTGGCGATTAAAGAGGCGGTGCTGCAGCGGCAGATGCCTCCGTGGCCGGCGGCGAAGGGATATGGCGAATTTTCGAATGATTTTTCGCTGACGCAGGAAGAGATTGTACGGATTGCGGAATGGGTGGAGGGGGGCGCCCCGGAGGGGGATGCGGTGTATTTGGGGCCGCCGAATTTTCCGCTTTCCCGATGGCGTTTGGGGGCGCGTCCGGCGGGTGGGAGTTTAGTGGTGCGGGGAGGGACGGTGATCGAGCGGCCGGTTTCGGTGTTGGCGGTGCGAGTGGACAGGCCGGGAAAGCTGTGGATTGGGTTGACGCCGGTCGTGTGGGGGTTGCGGCGGGATTCGCAATGGCTTGTTTTGCGAGAGCCGCTACGGTTGGGGGCGGGATCGGTGGTGGAGGGCCGAGGCGTGGTGACGCTGGTGCTTCGGCCCGAGTGACTTATTTAGCTACGGCCCATTTTTTGTAGTTGTCGGCTAGCTTGGCGGAATCGGCGTCCCCGGGGTGGATGACGAGGCGATAGCGGAAGCGGAGTTTTTCGCCGGGCGCTAGTTTCATTTCGCCGTTTTTGGTTTTGTCGTTTTCGAAGTCGTGGACGCCGAAGGGGTTGGCAGCGAAGAGGCCGTAGGAGCGGGAGTGCCAGTAGGTGGGGTGGCGGGGGTTCGAGGGGTGATCGAAGATGGCGACGCCGAGGGCTTCTCCGCCGACGGTGCCGGCGTAGTCGACCCAGGGTGACCGTTTGCCCCAGACGGCCTTTTCGCCGATTTTTCCGTCCGCCGTGCGCATTTTCCCGGTGTGTTTTTCTTCGAGCTCGGTCGAGAGACGGATGGCGAACATGCCTTCTTTGGTGTCGCCGAAGGTGACGGGGGCGGCGGCGGTGAGGGTGATATCGAAGTCGATCCAGCGTTCGGTGGGATGGGAGTAGAAGGTCATGGTGCGGACTTCGTCGAGGAGAGTGTTCCCTTTGAGATCCTGCCAGGCGAAGTTGGCTCCGATGGTTCCCTTCTTTTTGCCGCTTTCAACGGCTGTGATGCGGCGGGTGACGACTAGGCCGCGCCCGTTTGTTCCAGCGCCTTTCTGATTTTTTTCGTTAGCCCAGAAGTCGATTTCGTTGACGAGGCCGTGGGTGAACCAGAGGCCGCGGTGGTGGGGGTGATCCTTGGCTTCACCTTCGACGACGTCCATGGGGAAGGACCGGGAGACGTTTTTGCCCCCGGCGGAGCGGAGGGGGTGGAGGTAGGGTTTGGGAACATCGGTTCCGACGAAGAAGTCAGTGAAGGGTTTCCCATCGATTTCGACCGAGATACGATCGGTGGTTTGCTTCAATTTCACTTGCGCGAGAGAGGATGCCGCGAGGGCGAGTGCGAGGAGACCGAGACGGAAATGCATCACCGTCATTTGACCACAGATGATGTCATTCCGCAGAAGCGATATGATCGAACCATGACTCGGCGATCTCTCCTCAGCACGACGGCGGCTCTGGCCGCGACTCCGTTGGCGGCGGCCAATCGGCTTCCTATTAAGAAAGGTGTTCTAGTTTCGATGATGCCCGAGAAGCTGACCTATCGGGAGAAGCTTCAGATGGCGAAGGACGTGGGGTTTGATGCGGTGGAGGGCCAGACGCTGGAAGATCCGGCGGAGGTGGATGCGTTGCGGAAGGCGTCCGAGCAGACCGGGATGAAGATTCACTCGGTGATGAATATGGCGCATTGGAACTATCCGCTTTCGTCGCCGGATGCGTCGGCGGTGGCGCGGAGCATGAAGGGGATGGAGACGAGTTTAGAGAACGCGGCGGCGTGGGGCGCGGATACGGTGTTGCTGGTGCCGGCGGTGGTGAGTGACACGGTGCGCTACGAAGACGCCTATGCGCGGAGTGTCGTGCAGATTAAGAAGCTGATTCCGAAGGCGGAGAAGCTGAAGGTGAAGATCTGCATTGAGAACGTTTGGAACAAGTTTTTGCTTTCTCCGATGGAGTTTGCCCAGTACGTGGATGGCTTTCAGAGTCCCTATGTAGCGGCCTACTTTGATGTGGGGAACATTCTTCTTTACGGGTATCCGCAGGATTGGATCCGGACGTTGGGTAAGCGGATTGCGAAGGTTCATTTCAAAGATTTTAAGAACCAGAACAACGCCTTGATTAAGAAGCGGGTGCCGGAGTTTGTGGATTTGCGGGAGGGGGATCTGAACTGGAAAGAGGTGCATAAGGCCTTCGGGGAGATCGGGTATCAGAGCTACGCGACGGTGGAGTTGGCGCGGGGCGATGCGAAGTATTTGCGGGAAGTGAGCAATCGGGTGGATTTGATTTTGAACGGCGAATAGATCATGAAGAAATTCATTATTGGGTTAGTGGTTGGCTTGGCGCTGGCGGGGATGTTTATCGTGATCGCGGGTTTGGCGATGGTGAAGTTCGGCGATCGTAAGCCGCCGATTGCCAAGGACGGGACGTTGATTTTGCGGTTGGAAGGGGAGCTGCCGGAGAAGGCGGGGATGGACACGGGATTGCCGTTTCTGCCGCAGGCGCCTTCGGTGACGGTGATTGATGTGTGGCAGGGATTGAAGCGGGCGGCGGTGGACCCGAAGATTAAGGCGGTGGTTTTGATGCCGCGGGGGATGGTGGTGGGTTGGGCGAAGTTGCAGGAGTTGCGGGGGGATTTGCTGGAGTTCAAGAAGTCGGGCAAGCCGTTGCTGGTGTTTTTGCGCGCGCCGCGGACTCCGGAGTATTACTTGGCGACCGCCGCGGATAAGATCTACATGGTCCCGGAGGACATGTTGGACATGAAGGGGGTGCGGGCGGAGGTCACCTACTTCAAGGGGGCGTTGGACAAGTTAGGGGCCAAGATGGAGGCCGAGCACGCGGGCAAGTACAAAGACGCGCTGGACACGTATACGCGCACGGGGATGACGCCGGAGACGCGGGAGGTTTTGAACTCGGTGTTGGACGGCTTGTATGGGCACTTGGCGGAGACGATTGGGGGGGCTCGCAAGATGTCCGTGGAGCAGGCGAAGGCGGTGATTGACGAGGGTCCGTTTCTGGCCGAGCAGGCGCAGAAGCTGAAACTTGTCGATGGGGTGATTTACGAAGACCAATTTTTTGATGAGGTGAAGAGGGCGATCGGTGGGGCGGAGGTGAAGCGGGTAGCCTGGGGGGACTACATGAAGGCGGGTGGCGCCGAGGGCAAGACGAAGATCGCGATTATCGTGAGCGACGGGACGATTGTACGGGGGGGATCGAACGGGGATGCGTTTGGGGAGGATGGCTCGATCACGGTAGCGAATTCGCTGAATGTTTTGCGTGAAGTAGGGGCGGACGAATCGATTCAGGGGGTCATTTTGCGGGTAGATTCTCCGGGCGGCGATGCGGTGGCATCCGATGAGATTTTGCGCGAAGTGAAGCTGCTGAGCAAGAAGAAGCCGATGGTGATTTCGATGTCGGATGTGGCGGCGTCGGGCGGGTACTACATCTCGATGACGGGGGATCCGGTGCTGGCGTATCCGAACACGATTACGGGTTCGATCGGGGTGATTTATGGGAAGGTGAACCTGAAGGGGTTGTACGACAAGCTGGGGGTGACGAAGGATTTGATTCAGCGGGGTCAGAACGCGGCGATTGATTCCGAGTATTACGAGCTGACGCCGGGAGGCCGGAAGAAGCTGCGCGAGGGCGTTGAGGAGATTTACAAGACCTTTGTGGGGATTGTGGCGGAGAGCCGGAAGAAGAAGTTCGCGGAGATTGACGAGTTGGCGCAGGGACGGGTGTGGCTGGGAAGCCAGGCGAAGGACCGTTCGTTGGTGGACGAGTTGGGGGGGCTGGACCGGGCGGTAGAGATGGTGAAAGAGCGGGCGAAGATTGCCAAGACGGAGAAGGTTCGGGTCGTGGTGTTTCCGCGGAAGCGGTCTCTGTTTGAACAGTTGTTGAATCAGAGCCAGAGCGGATCGAGTGAAGCCCGGATGGCGAAGAAGGTGGTGGCGGAGTTTACGGGTGGATTGCCGATTGAGCTGTGGCAGACCGGGGGCATGATGAAGCTGATGCCTTATCGGATTTCTGTTCGGTAGGTTTAGAAGGCTCGGCTGGAGCTGATACCGGCTTCCTGGAGGACGTGTGCCATTTTCTCGAGCGCGGTTTTGTGGATTTGAGAAACGCGGCTCTCGTTGATGCCCAACTTGCTGCCGATCTCTTTCATGGTGAGTTCGTTGGAATAGTAGAGGAAGACAACCTTCTGGTAGCGTTCGGGTAAGGTTTTCACTGCGGTGGAGAGGACGCCGCGGAGCTCTTCAAGGGCGCAGATGCGATCGGGCTGGCTGTCGCCTTTGGCGGGAAAGTCCGGAGCGGGCATGTCGTCCTGCTCGGCGGGGCGTCTGGATGCCGAGACGAGCCCGACGTTTCTGAGGTCTAGCACCATTTGGCGCCAGCGGTCTACTTCGACGCCCATACGCTGGGCGAGTTCGGCTTCCGACGGAGAGCGCTGCAGCTCGCCGGTCAATTCCCGGGTGGCGTTTTCGAGTTGTTTATGGCGACGGCGGAGGTCGCGGCTGGCCCAATCCAACTGTCGGAGGCTGTCGAGGATGGCGCCCTTGATACGATGTTTGGCGTAACTTGAGAAGGAAACTAGTTTTTGGTCATCGAACTTGGTAGCGGCATCGAAGAGGCCGAGGATGCCGGCGTGAACGAGGTCATCGAGATCGACGTGGACGGGGAGGTTCTCGTGAACGCGAACAGCGATCGCTTTGACGAGCGACAGGTGTTCCAGAATGATGGCGTCGCGCCTTTCGTTATTGATGGGCTCACTGGGAGCGGTGGCGGTGGTCATCGTACTTTCCTCGGGCATTCGATTGAGACTCTGGCCGTGCTGAACTGGCGCGGGCACATCCTGCTTAGAGCATCCGGGGGACCACTGCTGGGTCGAGAGCGGTGAGGTCGGTGAGGTGCTCTTGAGAGTCGATGCCAAAGTATTGATAAATAGCTACTTAGTAGTTCCCGCGAAAAGCCCTAGAGAGTTGGCAGACCAGGGCGAAGCAGGAAGCGTGTTCCAATATGAAACAGGGGATTCCGATCGTAATCCCACATCGGCACGAGGGAGTTTCAAAGCGGAGCAGTCCAGTACACCCACAACTGGACTAAAGTTACCTACGGAGATCGTACCCAATCGGGGGGCGAATCCCGGTCCGCACGAGTGCTGCTTTGTGGGGACGAGTTTACTTGATTAGATGGCGGTAGACCGGATGGAGGAAACAATCGGCGCGAATGAGGGCAGTGCTTTCCCCTTGGGACTACTCGGGGGGTGTGGGTTGCTGCTCTTTTTGTTCGGAGCGGCGTTTGATTTCTCCGATCGAAGTTTTGGCAGCCAAGGCGGCCATGAGTACGAAGACGCCGGCCTTGAGGCGGGGTTCGGTGAGTGCGATGGCCGCCACGAGGGCGAGTAGGGCATAGGCTCCGAGGGCGCAGGTGAGTTTAGCAGACATCAGATACCAGGATACAGCCGCCACTCTGATGGGGATTAAGAACCGGGAGGACCGGGCTTCGGCACTCGCGAAGAATTGACTAGCCCTACTCGCCAAAACTTTACCACCGACCGGCCCCGACGGCGCTGCCTCTCCGACGAGCATGGGCTTGTGCCGCTCGGTCTGGCCGCGCGGGCAAAAGGTCGGTGCCTAAACCTATTCAAGGATATGCGCGCCTGCGGCACGGTTCAACGATATGCGCGCCTGCGGCACGGTTCAACGATATGCGCGCCTGCGGCAGGGTTCCACGATATGCGCGCCTGCGGCAGTGATGATGAAGGTCCCGCCGGTCGGCATGCCACGCGGCATGATCAGTTTGTGATCTGGTGCAGTCTATTCGAGCAGAGGTGGTCAACTTCTGGCGGGCGCCGAAGACCGGGAGAATGCGCGGACACGGCAAGGGGTGAAGAGCGGCGGGTTGGCTACTGGCCCGTCAGCGGAAGCTGGACCAGAGAGTGAAGCAGGATCGGGTGGACGGCGGGGGATTGAGGGCGGCGGAGCGGGCTCGGATTGAAGCGCGGCAGGCGAAGATGAGCCTGGATTTGGCGAAGCAGAAGCACGACGGGCAGAAGAGATGGGGTTAGCGGATGCCGCTGTTTTGCTGGTTGTAGGTGAAGGTGAACTGCAACCGAATCTGCTCGCCTTTGAACTCTGAGGGGAGGGGTGGAAAGGGATTAGAGGCACTGATTCCGGCGACCGCGCCACGATCGAGGGCTGGGGCACCGGAGGGTGCCGCAATGACGAGTTTCGGCACACGGCCGTGGCGGTCGACGGAGAATTGCACGATGACCCGGCCGCGCTGGCCGAGGCGGGCGCTTTCGGGGATGACCGATTGCCAGTTACGGCGGACGGCGGCGAGGATGCGGATGAGGTAGGGTCGGAAGTCGACGCCCATGGGATCGCTGAGGAGTTCGAGATTGCTGCCGGTTTTGCCGGGTGAGGGGGGGAGGTCGATGCCGGGGCCGACTCCGCCGATGCCTTCACCGGTGCCATCACCGACGACGATGCCGCCACCGGAGCGATTGCCGCCGCGGGCGATCTCGGTGATGGACTTGGAGGGCGGCATGGGGATGGTTCCGGCGCCGGAACCGGGGGTGATGCCGCTATTGCTCATGGAGCCGATGGACTCGAATTGAATTTTCGGTTTGGTTTCGGGGGGAGGAGCGGAGGGGAGGCCGAGAGAGCCGGAAGCGAGGGTGCGATTGGGCTGGGGGGCGGTTTCGATCTTCGGGGGGTCGGGGAGGCGGGCGGGTTCCGGTTGGCCGGTGACAGGGGCGGGGACGCGGGCGGCAGCGCGGGCGGAGGAGGGCTGGCCCTGAGGGATTTGAATATTGGGGCGGGGTTTCAGGCTGTTTTCGTCAAAGGAGCGGTCGATTTTCTTCTTGCTGGGTTCGGGCTGGGTGGGTTCGACGTAGGGGAGGTAGAGGGGGGTGACGTTGCGGACGATGACTTGCTCGTCGGCGCGCGGGGAGCGGGCTTTGAAGATCGGCAGGTCCCAGGCGAGGAGGGCGAACAGGAGGTGGACAGCGAGGGAGGAGGCGATGATGCGGAGCCAGGGCCGGGGTTCGAGACGAGAATCGACGCCGTAAAGAGTGGGTAGCTCTTTTTGGAGGGGTTTCAGGTCGAGTGGTTGGGGGGTCACGGCAGATTAGGGTGGGCGGCGAGGGTAGCGGCGATGGTTTCGGCGTGAGCGTCGATGTGGCGCAGGATATCGAGGGAGACGGCGAGCGCTTTGCGCGCCTCCACCCCATCGACGCGGGGAGTGGCCCGGGTGGTTACACATTCGACGAAATGAGCGAGTTCGAGGGCGAGTGGTTCGGCTTTCGTGATGCGGAAGGGATCGTAACCGATTTGGCGATCGCCGGAGACGGAGAAGGCGACGGCTTCCTGCTTGTGATAGTCGAGGGAGATGTACTGGTGGGGTTGGAAGACGCGCATTTTGCGCACGCGTTCGGTGTAGACGCGGCTGGCGGTGACGTTGGCGACACAGCCCCCGGGGAAGGCGAGTCGGACGTTGGCGATGTCGACCTTGTCAGAAAGGATGGAGATGCCGGCGGCGCGGACTTCTTCGGGCATTTTACCGGTGAGGGCGAGGAGGATATCGATGTCGTGGATCATTAGATCGAGGACGACGTCGACATCGAGGGCGCGGGGGGTGAAGAGGCTGAGGCGATGGATTTCGAAGAAGAGGGGGACGGTGAGGCGTTCGGCGAGGGCGGTGATGGCGGGGTTGAAGCGTTCGAGGTGGCCGACTTGGAGGATGCGGCCGTGGCGGGCGGCGGCTTCGACGAGGGCGTCGGCTTCGGCGATCGACGGGGCGATGGGTTTTTCGACGAGGACGTCGATGCCGGCGGCGAGGAGGGCGCAGCCGACGGCGGCATGGGCGGAGGTGGGTACGGCGACGATGGCGGCATCGACGAGGCCGGCGAGTTCGGCGAGGGGGAGGGCGCGGGTTTCGAATTCGAGTGCGGCGGCTTGGGCGTGTTCGGGGTTCGAATCGCAGACGGCGGTGAGTGCGGTGTGGGGGAGGGCGCGGATGACGCGCATGTGATTGCGGCCGAAGGCACCGGCACCGACGACGGCGAGGCGGAGTTTATTCATCTGCTTTGTAGCCTACTATGCAGATGCCGGCGGCGTTGGCATGGGCGATCATTTCGTCCTTATCGAGGAGGAGGGTGCGGCCGGCGTCACAGGCGAGAATGGTCGAGTTGGTTTCGCGCATGGTGCTGATGGTGGCGAGGCCGGCGACGGGCACATCGAAGAGCATGTGCTGGCGGCGGCGGGAGGATTTGATGAGGCGGAGGGGGTGGCCGTTCGAGAGTGTAGCGGCGCGGCGGAGCAAGGCGTCGGTGCCTTCCATGGCTTCGAGGGCGACGCAGGCGCGGTTGGAGATAACGACGGCTTGACCGACGTCGAAGTCGGCGAGTGCGGCGGCGATGCGGCGGCCATAGCGGACCTCTTTTTCTTCGTCGGCGTTGGGTTTGCGCTTGGTGAGGACGCCTTCTTCGGCGAGGAGGGGTTTGAGGAGGAGGGTTGAATCGACGAGGCGGATACCTTCGGCGGCGAGGACTTGGGCGACGCCGCCGATGAGGGCTTCGGTGTTTTTTTCCTTGAGGGAGAAGAGGAGTTTGGCGAGGCGCCAGTCGGGAGCGATGGAGGAGAAGATGGAGGCGTGTTTGACTTGGCCGGCCATCATGAGCTCGGTGATGCCTTCGGATTTGCAGATGTCGATGAGCTTGCCGAGGGCACCGAGGGAGATCCAGTATGTTCTGGCGGCGAGGGCTTCGATTTCTGGCGGGGCTTCTTCCTTGATGCCGATGGCGATGACGGTTTCGCCGAGTTCGCGGGCGGTTTCGAGCGCGAGAATGGGGAAGCGACCGTTGCCGGCGAGGAGACCGTAGGGCATGTTTACTTGACGCCGCCGCATTCGGAGGGCTGGATGAAGGCGAGCAGTGCGGGGATTTCGGCTTCGATGAGTTCGACGGCTGGCGAGGTGTTGAGTTTGGCGCGGGTGAGAGGCCGGAGGGCGTTTTGCAGGTGCTCTAACGCAATGGGGCGGAAGCCGGGGCGTTCGCAGCCGGTGGAGTTGGCGCCGCCGACGGAGTTATCGCGTTTGCTGACGGTAGTGGCAAAGGGCATGTTTACTTGACCACGCCGCGTTCGGAGGACTGAATGAAGGCGAGCAGATCGGCGATTTCGGGAGTGGGAGGGATTTCGGCCTGGATGCGTTCGATGGCTTGGGAGGTGTTGAGTTTGGCGCGGGTGAGGAGGCGGAGCGCGTTCTGGAGATGCTCGATCGCGATGGGGTCGAAGCCGCGGCGTTCGAGGCCGGTGGCATTGGCGCCGAAGACGGAGTTTTCGCGTTTGCTGACGGTGGTGGCAAAGGGCATGACGTCCTGGGTAATGACGCTGTAGCCGCCGACCATGGCGTGTTTGCCGATGCGGCAGAACTGATGAACGCCAGTGAAGGCACCGATGACGGCCCAATCGCCGATGAGGACGTGGCCGGCGAGGGTGACACCGTTGGCGAGGACGCAGTGAGAGCCGAGGTGGACATCGTGCGCGATGTGGGAATAGGCCATGAGGAGATTTTCATCGCCGATGGTGGTGACCATGCCACCGCCGGTGGTGCCGCGATGGATTGTGACAAACTCGCGAATTTTGTTGCGGGAGCCGATGTGGGTTTCGGCGCGTTCGCCGTGATATTTAAGGTCTTGGGGGGCGACGCCGACGGTGGTGTAGGGGTAGAAGATATTCTCTTCGCCGATGGTGGTGGGGCCTTCGACGTAGACGTGGGCTTTTAGTCCGGTATGAGCTCCGATGGAGACATCGGCACCGATGACGCAGAAGGGGCCGATGACGGCGGTGTCGTCGATCCGGGCGGAGGGGTCAACGATGGCGGTCGGGTGGATGGGCATTTTAGACGGTGGGCTTGTCGCGGAGGACACACATGAGCGTTGCTTCGGCGACGACGATGCCGTCGACGGTGACCTTGCCGATCATTTTACAGATGGTGGATTTGCGGCTTACCATTTTCATTTCGATGCGCAACTGGTCGCCGGGGCGGACGGGCCGACGGAACTTTGCATCGTCGACCGAGGCGAGGAGGACGAGTTTGGAGTGGCGATCGGGGATGCTTTTGAGAACGAGAACCCCGGCGACTTGGGCCATGCATTCGGTGATGAGAACGCCGGGCATGACCGGAAAATCCGGGAAATGCCCAACAAAGAAGGGCTCGTTGGCGGTTACGTTCTTGAGGCCAACGATGCGGTCTTCCTCTAGTTCGGTGATCCGGTCCACGAGGAGGAACGGATACCGATGGGGAAGAATGTCGCGAATTGCGTCTATGTCGAGAATTGCCATACGAATTAGATAGTCTAACAAACGTGGATAATTTTCTTTCCTGGGCCCGGGCGAACGAGCGCCGCATTGTCTCGACGATTCGTGAAATGGTGGAGTGTGAGTCGCCGAGCGACGATGCTGGTGCCGTAAATCGGCAGGTGGAGCAGATTGCCGACCGGTGGGGGCACATGGCGAAGATTACCCGGAAGAAGGCCAAGGGCTTTGGGGATCATATGCTGCTGGAGATGCGGTTGCCGGGCAGGAAGAAGACGGGGCAGTGGCTGGCGTTGGGGCATACGGATACGGTTTGGCCGATGGGGACGTTGCAGACGATGCCGTGGCGGGAGTCGGAGGGGCGACTGTGGGGCCCGGGGGTTTATGACATGAAGGGTGGGGTGGCGTTTTTTCTGCACGCGATGGAGGGGCTGCGGGAATTGGATATTCCGGTAGGGCGGAAGGTGGTGCTGCAGTTGAACTCCGAGGAGGAGGTGGGGAGCCCGAGTTCGCGGGCGTTGACGGAGGCGCAGGCGCGGAAGAGCGCGGGGGTGTTGGTGCTGGAGCCGGGGACGGGGCCGGAGGGAAAGCTGAAGACGGCGCGGAAGGGGGTGGGCGGATTTGTGGTGACGGTGACGGGCCGGGCGGCGCATGCGGGGGTGGATTTTACGAACGGGGCGAATGCGATTGTGGAGTTAGCGCGGCAGATTGAGAAGATTGCCGGGTTTACGGATTTGGGGATCGGCTTGACGGTGAACCCGGGGGTGATTCGGGGCGGGACGCGGAGCAATGTGGTGCCGGCGGAGGCGAGTGTGGACGTGGATATTCGGATTGCGCGGCTGAAGGATGCCGGGCCCCTCGAGAAGAGGTTTCGGGGGTTGCGGGTCGAGGACCCTCGTTGTTCGGTGGTGGTGACGGGCGCATTGAACCGGCCGCCGATGGAGAGGACGAAGGCGATCGGGGCTTGGTACGAGCAGGCGCGGAAGTTGGCGGCGGCGATGGGGGTGACGCTGGAGGAGTCTTCGACGGGAGGCGGATCGGACGGCAACTTTACGGCCGCGCTGGGGGTGCCGACGCTGGACGGTTTGGGTGCGGTCGGGGAGGGGGCTCATGCGGTGAATGAGTCGTTGTTCCTGAATCGGATTGCGGATCGGACGGCTTTGCTGGCCGGGTTGATTGCACACCGGGGGGAGTGAAGCCGAGGACGACGACGGAGGCGCGGGTTTGGGGGTCACGGATGCCGAGGAGGACGCCGTCGCAAGCGTTTTTGGGTTCGCCGGCGACGTAGGCCAGGGTAACGAGGCGCCCGGGGCCGGGGTAGACGACGGACTTGGCGGTGAGGAAGCGGCCGAAGGCTTGAGGGTTGACTTCGCGTTTGTCGGCGTTGTTGGTGCGGGAGTGGAGGTAGGCTCGCCGGCGGCGGGGGTGAGGGAGAGTTGAGCGAGGAGGGCGGAGAGGAAGTGGCGACGAGGAGTCATACGTCATGCTGGGGCGAGAGTTCTTCGTATACCCTTGAGGCTTAACGTTCTTAACCATGATTTTACGGGCGTTGGGCGGCGTTGGGCGGTAGTGTAAAGGAGGACATGCAAGGTAAGCGACAAACTCGACGGGGTTGGCAGGCGGGGCTGGCCGTGGGGGCGATGGTGGGGCTGTGCGGCTTGCTGGGGGTGCTGCAGTATCGCTGGATTGGAGAAGTTAGCGTGGCGGAGCGGGAGAGGCTGCAGCGGACTTTGCAGGGGAGCCTAGTGCGGGTGAGCCAGGACTTCAACGAAGAGATTTTTGTGTTGAGCCGGGCGATGATGCGGGGCGAGGATGGGGATTATGTGGCGCGGCTGATGGCGTGGCACGAGAGTGGACGGCATAGCGGGATGTTGCGGGAGGCGTTTGTCGCTCGTCCGGAAGCCGGCGAGATGCGGCTGGAGCGGCTGAATGTTCGGACGGGAGGGGCTGAGGCGGTTCCATGGCCCAGGCAGTGGGAGGCGATGCGGGAGCGGATGCGAGAACGGGTGGCGGGGGAGCGGGGTCGTGGGGGAGTGGCGGATCGGGGCGAGCTGTCGCTGATCGACCTGCCGCGGTTTCGGGGGGAGCGGGGGGAGCATGGGGGGCCTGGTCTGCGGGAGCAAGAATGGATCCTGTTGGATATGGACGCCCAATTTCTGGCTACTGTTTTGGTGCCGGAGCTATTGGCCCGCCACTTGGGGGAGCCGAGCGCGGCGGAGTATCGACATAGTGTTTCGGGGCGTCGGGATCCTTCGAAGCTTATTGCCGGGGACGCGTTGTCGGCACCGGACGCGGAGGTGGCGCTCTTTGGGCCGCAGTTTGACATGGGGTTTGGCGGCCGGGGAGGTGGGCCTCCGGGGCGGCGTAATGCGGCGGCGACGGAGGGGCGTTGGACGCTGGCGGTGCGTAATCAGGCGGGTTCACTGGAAGCGGTGGTGGAGCGGACGCGGTGGCGGAATTTGGCGGTGATGGCGGGGGTATTGGCGCTGATTCTGGCAACGGCTTGGACGCTTGTGTATACGACACGGCAGTCTCAGCGGCTGGCCGAGATGCAGATCGACTTTGTGGCGGGGGTATCGCACGAACTGCGGACGCCTTTGGCGGTGATTTGCACGGCGGCGTACAACTTGCGGGGGAAGATTGCGAGCAATCCGACGCAGGTGGAGCGGTATGGGGTTTTGATCCAGCAGGAGAGCGAGAAGCTGACGGCGCTGGTGGAGCAGGTTTTGCACTACGCCAGTTCGCGGGTGGGCCGGAGTACGCAGGCGGCGCATGAGCCGGTTGCGGTGGAGACGTTGCTTGAATCGAGCGTCGTTTCGTGTGCGAGGGTGATGAGCGAAGCAGGTTGCCGGGTGGAGATGAGGGTGGCGGCGGGTCTGCCGCTGATATTGGGGGACTCGGCATCGCTCGAACGGGCGATCAAGAATTTGCTTTCGAACGCGGCCAAGTATGGGGCGGAGGGAGACGGGTGGGTTGGAGTGTCGGCGGCGACGGCGGGGGACGGGGAGGTGGAGATTCGGGTGGCGGACCACGGTACGGGGATACCGGATGACGAACAGCCCCAGGTGTTCGACGCGTTTTTCCGGGGTAGGCAAGCGTTGCAGAAACAGATCCATGGAACGGGCCTGGGCCTGAACTTGGTCAGGGGGATCGTTGAGGCGCATGGTGGAACGGTTACAGTGAAGAGCGGATCGGGCGGTGGGGCGGAGTTTTTGATCCGTCTGCCGGCTGCGGCGGCGGAGTATCAAGATGAGTTCACGCATACTACTGATTGAAGATGAACCGGGGCTAGTGCTGACGGTGACGGATTTGCTGTCGGCCGAAGGATTTGAGGTCTATTCGGCAACTGATGGGCCGTCGGGGTTGTCGCGAGCGCTGTCGGAGGCGTTTGATTTGATCGTGCTGGACGTGATGTTGCCCGGCAAGAACGGGCACGAGGTGTGCCGGGAGTTGCGGCAGCAGGGACGGGACGTGGCTATTTTAATGTTGACGGCAAAGTCGCAGGTGGTGGACCGGGTGGTGGGACTAAAGCTGGGGGCGGATGACTATCTGACGAAGCCGTTTCATCCGGCGGAGCTAGTGGCGCGGATCGAGGCGTTGCTGCGGCGGGTAAATAAGGAGAGCTTGGCCCCGGTGCATAGTTTTGCTTTTGGGAACGTGGCGGTGGACTTTGAGAAGGGGGATGTGGTGAAGAGCGGGGTGGAGGTGAATCTGGCTGGAAAGGAGTTGCAGCTGCTGCAGTATTTGATTGAACGGCGAGGCAAGGTTGTACCGCGGGAGGAGTTATTGGAAAACGTTTGGGAGTATCAGGCGGCGGTGTCATCGCGGACGATTGACGTACACATTGCCTGGCTTCGGCAGAAGCTGGAGGATAGTCCCCAGAACCCGCGGCATATTTTCACGGTGCGGGGCGTTGGTTACCGGTTCTCCGTGTGAGATCTCCATGCGAGGGTCGGGGGGTGTACAATAAAAACGTTGACGAACGACGAGAGTGGGCGAAAGCCCACTTTTTTATTGGTTCAGATGAAAAGAGAGTTGCTGGATAAAATTTACGAAATAGCCGAGGGCGTATCTCGCCCCGCGGGAATTGAGATCGTGGAGATCGAACTTCTCGGGGCTGGTGCGGCGCGCGTGGTGCGGGTGAGCATCGACAAAGAGGGCGGGGTGTCGCATGGCGACTGCGAGGCGGTGTCGCGCCAACTGAGCGAGCAGCTTGATGAGGGTAACGTGATTCCGGGCGAGGCCGCTTACCAGTTGGAAGTGAGTAGCCCGGGAGTGGAGCGTCGGCTGAGTCGGCCGCGGGATTTCGAACGGTTTGTGGGCCAAAAGATTAAAGTGAGCTTGCGTGAGCCGATCGAAGGCGGGAAACGCTACGAGGGCTCGCTGACGTCCTTTGGCGAGGGGATTGTGACCCTCGAAACGCCGGAAAAAACGGTCGCTATCCCGTTTGATCTGATTAGCAAAGCGAATTTGAAGTTTGAGTGGTAACGAGGAAAACACTTTGGGTACGATTTATCAATCCATCGAGATGCTCAGCAAAGAGAAGGGCATCGATCCGCAAGTGATCGTTGACGCCGTGAAGGACGCGATGCTTGTCGCGGCGCGCAAGCAGTTCAAAACGAACGACGAACTGGTTGCCGAAATGGACGAGAAGACCGGCATGGTCCTGTTGTTCATGGTGAAGAAGATTGTCGAGGAAGTAACTGACAAGACGCGGGAGGTCAGCCTGACGGACGCGCTGAAGGGTGATCCTCGGGCGGTTGTGGGCGGCGAGGTTCGGACCAAGCTGAAGACCGAGTCGTTGGGCCGGATCTCGGCGCAGACGGCCAAGCAGGTCATTATGCAGAAGGTTCGGGAGGCTGAGCGCGACACGATTTTCAGCGAGTTCCACAATCGAGTGGGCGAGTTGGCGACGTGCACGGTGAAGCGGATTGAGGGTCAGGACCTGATTTGTGATTTAGGCAAGACCGAAGCTCGGATGCCGAAGAAAGAGCAGTCACGGCTGGAGTCATTTAACGTGGGCGACCGGGTGCGATGCGTGATCAAGAGCGTGGAGCGGAGCGGTAAGAACTCCGGGGTAATTTTGTCGCGGGCGGATTGCGAATTCGTCAAGCGGCTGTTTGAGCAGGAAGTGCCAGAGATTTACGACAACACGGTTGTGATCAAGGCGTGTGCGCGCGAGGCGGGTGAGCGGACCAAGATTGCGGTTGCTTCGCGGGATCGGGACGTGGACTCGGTGGGAGCCTGCGTTGGTATGAAGGGAATGCGGGTGCAGTCGATCATCCGCGAGTTGCGCGGGGAGAAGATCGACATCATTGAATTTTCGGAGGAGCCGGTTCCGTTTGCTACGCATGCGCTGAGTCCGGCGAAGATCAGCCGGGTGGCGATTGTCGAGATGGGGAGCAAGCACATGGAGGTCATCGTGGATGACAGCCAGCTTTCTTTGGCGATCGGCAAGAAGGGTCAGAACGTCCGTTTGGCGGCGAAGTTGATTGGATGGAAGATCGACATTAAGAGCGAGGAAGAGAAGCGGCAGGAAGTGGAGATGCAGATGGCGGCGTTGACCGTATCTGGAGCTCCAGTTTCGGTGCTGATCGACTTTGGTTTGACGGAAGGGGTAGCCGAGCGGTTGTTGGCGGGCGGGGTAGGGACGGTTGAAAAGCTGGGTTCGATGACGCCGGAAGAGATTATTGCGGTAGCGGGCGTTGGTTTCGAAAACATGGAGCAGATCGGTGCGGCGGTGAACGCTTACTATGGAACGCCGTACGAAGTGCCCGCTGAGGAGGCGGAGATGCCCGCGACGGAGCCGAGCGTCGAGGCGGACGGAGAACAGCCGGAGGGCGAGGCAGTCGCCGCCGCCGAGCCCGAGGCCCCAGCGGAAGCAATCGCCGAGCCAAAGCCCGAGTAGTGGACAGTGAGGAGACTTGCCCAGAGGCTTCGTGAGAGTACTTGCTGTTATTCCAGAACGGGATACATAAGGAATTTGCTCGCGAATCTGTTATTATGGCTTATGGGCAAGATCTCACTATGCATTTAGGAGAAGTGTCGGTATGTAGCTAGATTCGACACGCTTGGCCATTTATTGATTCTCTATGAGTAAGATTCGTATCAACGAGCTGGCCCGGGAGCTTGAGGTGAAACCAAACGTCATCCTCGACATGCTTGCGGAGTATGGCGTAGAAGACAAGAAAACGCATTCCAGCTCCGTTGACGAGGATGTTGCCTTAGCGCTGCGCAAGCGCTTGGCCGCCCTCGGCCCGCTCGCTAAGGAACAAGATTTTCTGTTTGTTGCTGAACCGCCCGTCACAGCGCCCTTTGAGGCGCCAGAGATTCCTGAGCCCAGAGAGGCGGTCCCACCGCCTCCTCCTCCTCCTCCTCCGCCCCCACCGCCTCCGGCGGTTGTTGTGCCGGTAGTGACGGCTCCGGTGGTCGCTCCAGCGGCAGCGCCTCCAGCAGCTGCGCCGGTAATGGCGAAGGCGGCCTCCGGGCCCGCCACTCCGCCGACACTTCCGGCCCCTCCGGCACGGGCGATGTTTCCGCTGCGGCCGCCGATGGCCAGCGGTGGCCCGCAGACGCCTCCGATCGTGACGAGTGCGTCGGCTTTGCCGATGGCACCGTCGGCAAAGCCGACCCCGGCGCCCGCGCCCGCCGCTCCTGGCCCGCCGAGGGCCCCGGTGCTGGCTCCGCAAGCGAACAAGCCGCTGATGCCGATGGCACCGAGCGCGCGGCCTGCTCCTGGTGCCTCTGGCCCCCGGCAGCCGCTTCCCGGATCGGCCGCCCCGTCGGCCTCTCCGGGCGCTCCCCGTCCGAACGTTGTGCTGACGCCGCGGCAGCAGCCGCCGGCGGCTGTGATTCTTGGTCAGCCAGCTCCCCGGCCCGCTGCACCGGCCCCGCCGGCTCCCCGTCCGCCTGCGCCTGCGATGGCGCGACCTGGCGCGCCGGCCATGCCGACTCCTCCCCCTCCGCGGCCTGCTCCGGGAGCGGCGAGTCGCCCGATGGCACAGATTTCGAACCCCCAGCGTCCGCTGGTGGGCCAGCCGACGGCTCGGCCCATTGTCCCGCCTCGGCCGGACATGGTGAATCGTCTAAACCAGCTTCGTCAGGCCCCCGCGGCGCCGGGCGTTCCCCGTCCGGCTCCTCCGCAGAACGCACGTCCGGGTTCTCCGTCGCCTGGTCGCCCCCTTTATCAAGGCCCGAGCCGCACCGGCGGCAGCGGCCCGATGCAGCAGCGCCCCGCTGGCCCTGGAATGCCTTCCGGTGGCCGTCCGGGCGGCGGCCCTCCGATGATGAATCGGGGTCGGCCGATGCATCCGACAACTCCTGGGCGGATTGAACCCACTGTTCCAGTACCGACGACCGAAGCGGGTCGGCGGGACGCTGCGAAGCGGGCGCGCGAGAAGCGTGAGGTTGAACCGCAGGAGGGTCTACTCAAGACTCGTTACTCCCGGAAGTCGGAAATCCCGCTGCCGGCGATTAACAAAGACATTACTATTTCCGAGGGTCTGACTGTTAAGGAGCTCGCAGATAAGCTTGGCATCAAGACGAATCTGGTGATCAAGAAGCTCGTCGAGAAGAAGATTTTCGCGACGATCAACCAGACGCTGGACCTTAAGCTGGCCGAGACGGTGGCCCGCGAGTTCGGGGCGAGCACGAGCCACGTTTCCTACGAAGAAGAGAAGAGCTTTGAAGTCGAGTTGGCCGAGAACCCGGCTGATCTGATTACGCGTGCTCCTGTGGTTACGATCATGGGTCACGTAGACCACGGTAAGACGTCGCTGCTCGACGCGATCCGTTCGGCGCGAGTCGCCGAACGCGAAGCTGGCGGCATTACGCAGCACATCGGTGCTTATCAGGTTGAAATCAATGGCAAAAAGATCGTCTTTATCGACACTCCGGGCCATGAAGCGTTTACGCGCATGCGGTCTCGCGGGGCGAAGGTAACAGACGTTGTCATTCTCGTTGTCGCCGCCGACGACGGGGTGATGCCGCAAACGATTGAAGCGATTGACCACGCAAAGGCGGCCGGTGTTCCGATCATCGTTGCGATGAACAAGATCGACAAGCCGGATTCCAACCCGGACCGCATCAAGCAGCAGTTGATGGACCGTGGGTTGCATGCCGAAGATTGGGGCGGCGACACGGTCGTCGTGCCGGTTTCGGCGAAACAGCGGATCAATTTGGACCTTTTGCTCGAGAACGTTCTTCTTGTAGCGGAAATTAAGAATCTAAAGGCGAATCCGACTCGCCCGGCTGTAGGCAACGTCCTTGAAGCCAAACTGGATCGGGGCCGTGGCCCGGTAGCGACGGTTCTAGTGCAGAACGGAATTCTCCGCGTCGGCGACTTCTTCCTTTGCGGAGCGGTTTTCGGCAAGGTCCGCGCGATGTTCGACGACCAGGGTGCCCCGATCCGGGAAGCCCAACCGTCGACGCCTGTGGAAGTGATCGGTCTTGACAGTTTGCCGGAGGTTGGAGACGCGTTCCAGGTGGTCATCGATACTGCGAAGGCGAAGCAGATCGTGGTTTACCGCGAAGCCAAGGCTCGCGATGCCGCGATGGCCAAGGCGAAGCAGCGCATTTCGCTCGAAGCCCTCAACATGCAGATGCAGTCGGGCACCGACGCGAAGGACCTCAACGTCATTATTAAGACTGACGTTGGCGGTACGGCCGAAGTGCTTGGCGAAAGCTTGCAGAAGCTTTCAACGGACAAGGTTCGTGTGCGAGTGCTGCGGCAAGGAGTCGGGGCGATTTCAGAGGCCGACGTGCTGCTTGCTTCCGCTTCGAACGCGATTATTATTGGCTTTAATGTGAAGCCGGACCGGACGGCTGCTGCGGTAGCCGAACGGGAACGGATCGACGTTCGTTCGCACTCGATCATCTACGAAGTGACAGATGAGATCAAGAAAGCGATGCTCGGGCTGCTGGCCCCGGTTTACCGGGAGATATACAAGGGCAAAGCCGATGTTCGCGAGATCTTCCGGATCACCAAAGTGGGCAACGTGGCCGGGTGTTTCGTCACCGACGGCACGATCAATCGCAACTCCGAAGCGCGAGTCATCCGCGACGGCAAAACGGTGCATACGGGCAAAGTCAGCCAGCTCAAGCGCTTCAAGGACGACGCGAGCGAGGTTCGGAACGGCTACGAGTGCGGTATTTCCGTCTCGGGGACGAACGACATTAAGGTGGGTGACACGATCGAAACGTTTATCACCGAGCGGGTTATCCTAGACTCGCTGAATTAGTATGGCCGTAGTCGGGGTGCTCCATTTGGAACTGCACCTGGACTACGCGACCACGATTAAAGACAAACGTAACGTTTTACGCAGTTTGAAAGCCCGGCTCCGTAGCCGCCATAATGTGGCGGTGGCGGGGATCGGTCACCGGGATTCGATGAATCATGGTTTAGTGGGAGTGGTTGCGATTCCGAGCGACCGCGTTTGCGACGAGGGTCGTCCGCAGAAAGCGGAGGACGAAGCGGCGGCCCTGCTGGGAGCTGTACTGGTCGGCAGTGGAGTGGATTGGATTGAGTAAAAGATTATGGAACCGCTGATTCGAGCGCAACGCGTGTCGGAGGCCCTCCGCATCGAACTGACGGAGATGGTGGGCTATGAGTTGGCCGACCCACGCGTGGAAGGGGTGCAGGTGATCGAAGTGCACGTCGCTCCGGACCTGAAGAAGGCCCGAGTGATGGTGTCGATTCCGGCGAAGGCCGATTCTGCTTTAGTGCTGGATGCTTTGAACGGAGCGCGAGCGTTCATACGGTCGCAGGTGGCGGAGCGGCTGCAACTGCGGCGGACGCCGGACATTTGGTTTGAGGCTGGCGCCGAAGTGGATCCGGGGAAAGTAAAGAGCTTACTGCGACGGATTCAGCGGGGTCGACCGCGGGACCTGAGTTAGGCCCCACGACCGAGTGGTTGGGTTAAAGTAGGGCGGTGGGCCGACGATTCCAGGTTTTACCCTTTTCGACGGCAATCCCTTCAAGGGCTCCGATGTGAGCTCCGGCCTGGGTGAGGATGTGGTGCAGATCGTTGCCGACGCTGAAGAACGTGAATCCCTTGTCGAGGAATTCCCCGACGCGGCTGGTTCCGAAGAGGAAGATGCCGAGGATAACGCTATTTTTCTTGGCGTGGGCGATCAACTTGTCGGTCGCGGCCAAGAGCTCCGGCGAGGTGTACATGTGCGGGAATTCGTACTTGACGTAGAGCCCCATGGACATGCACAGGTCGTTTTGGCCGAGGAAGAGCATGTCGACGCCGGGTAGCGCGGCGATGGCTTCGATATTCTCGATGCAGGCGGCGGTTTCGACCTGTAGCGCCACGATGACATTGTCATTGGCGCTGCCGGCGTAGCCGAGCAGGCCGCCTTTGTTCATGCTCCGTTGGGGGAAGTAGACCGAGCGGGTGCCGGCCATGGGGTACTTGGCGCAGCTAATCGCCTGGGCGGCTTCTTCGGCGGTGTTGATGTAGGGGACCAGGATGCCGTCGGCACCGAGGTCGAGCGCCTGCTGGATGCCGGCGCGGTCGTGGGCTCCGGCGACGCGGACCATGGACTTGGCCCCGCCACTGGCGATGGCGCAAATCATTGAGGACAGCTTCTCAAAGCCCATGGGGCCGTGCTGGGAGTCGACCAGCAGCCAGTCGTAACCGGTGTGGGCGAGTTGCTCGGCCACGGTGGGGCTGTGGGAGTTCAGGAAAAGGCCCATCTTGGGCTGGCCGTCGCGCAGTTGCTGCTTGAACTCGGCGCCGGATACGGGGACGTCAGACATACTTATTGCTCCTTGGATCATTGAAACCTCTTGCACTATAGCGGACCTAAGGGATTGGCTGCAAACCGCCGATAGGCAAACATGCTGAGTATGCGAAAACCGATGGTGGAGCCGGAGCCCGAACAGGAAGCAGCGGTGGCGAACGAACAGACCGTGAGCGATGGCTCTGAACAAGCCGCGAATCATCTGATGGCGCTGCAGGAGGAGTTGAGTTGCGACGAAACGCTGATTCTGCGCATTCTCGGCATGCTGTATCTGACGAAGAAGCGGAACGTGGTGAACGTGGCGGTTTCGATCTTTGATGTGGAGAAGCAGATGGGTCTGCCTCGTCAAGGGGCGACGTTTGTGTGCGAGTACATGAACAAGAAGAATCTGGTGCTAGCCGACGACCAGAGCCGCTTCACGATCACGGTGGAGGGCATCGACTATCTTCGCCAGACACTGGGTGTTCAGCGCACCCTCGAGTAGGTTCGGTACGCTGAAGATCGTGCGACTTCTGGTGATCCTTACTTTCGGCCTTTCGTTGGCCGCCCAAGTTCGGTTTGTTCCGCAGAACAGCGGGGTGACGGCGAGCCTGCGCGGCTTGGCGACAGTGAATGATCGGGTGGCTTGGGCGAGCGGCACGGGGGGCACTGTCCTGTTGACTACCGACAGCGGGGGGACTTGGCTCCGGCGACCGGTGCCGGGGGCCGAGGAGCTCGATTTCCGGGATTTGGCGGCGTTCAGCGATCGGCAGGCGTTCGCGCTGACGAGCGGGGAGGGGGAGAAATCTCGCATTTACAAAACGAAGGACGGCGGGGCATCGTGGCGGTTACTTAAGACGAATTCTGATGCGAAGGGCTTTTGGGATGCGATCGCTTTTTCGGACGCGCAGCATGGGGTTCTGATGGGCGATGCGGTGAACGGGCGGGTGGTGATTGAAACGACTACGGATGGGGGGGTGAGCTGGCGGCGGCGGACGACTCCGCCGGCTCTGCCGGGGGAGGGCGGTTTTGCGGCCAGTGGGACGTGCCTGGTGGTGCGGGGCAAGCGCGAAATCTGGTTTGGGACGGGGGCGGCGCGGGTATTTTATTCTCGGGACGGGGGAGCGACCTGGACCGTATCGGAGACGCCGCTGCGTCAAGTTGAGAGTTCGGCGGGGATTTTCTCGATCGCGGTGGGGCCGGGCGGCGCGTTGCTCGCCGTGGGCGGCGACTATCGGAAGCCGGAACGGGCGACGCAGGTCCTTGCCGTTTCGAGCGACGCGGGAAAATCTTGGGAACCATCCTCTGGCCCCCGTGGCTTTCGTTCGGCGGCGATTTTTCTGGGCCCGAAGGTGGTGCTGACGGTGGGGACTTCGGGGGCGGACGTTAGCCGGGACGGCGGTCGGAGCTGGGAACCGGTGGAAGCGGTCGGCTACAACGCGATTCAGCCGGGGTGGGCCGTGGGACCCGAGGGCCGGATTGCCCGGGTGCTGGTGCCGTGATCCACCGGCGGCAGGCGACGCGCAATCGGACAGGTTGGACTTCGACGGTTCCGAACGAGTTGAGCGAGCTATTTATCGCCTTCAGCGCGTCCGCCGTCGGGCCCGTCCTTGATATTGGGGCGGCCTTCGGCGTGGCCACCATCCCCGCCCTGGCGGCCGGGGCGATCGTTCTGGCTAACGACAGCGACCCCGGCCATCTCGCCGAGCTTGCAGGGTTGACGCCGCCGGAGTTTCGACCGCGACTGCGACTGCTGCCCGGGCGCTTTCCAGGCGATCTCGAACTTCCGGCGCAGAGCCTGGCGGCGGTTCACGCCTCAAACGTCCTGCACTTTCTGACGAGCGGGGAGTTGGAGGCCGGGTTTCAGAAGATTGCCGATTGGCTCGAGCCGGGCGGGCGGCTTTTCGTGCAAGCCGGTACGCCTTATCAGCAGCCTTTCGCGGCGTTTGTGCCGGTTTACGAGGCTCGAGCGGCCACCGGAGAGGCCTGGCCGGGCTGGGTGGAAGACACGCGGGCAATTTCGACGCACAAGAAGCTGCACCAGATTCCGCAATCGCTGCATTTGCTGGACGAAGCAGTGCTTAGCCGCCTAGTGAGGTCGGCAGGACTGCGGATCGAACGTCTCTGGACTTATCGCCGTCACGATCTGCCGCGCAGTATGCACCTTGATGGGCGGGAGGGGGTCGCGCTGGTCGCTTATACTTGAGCAAACACCTAACTTCAGAGGGACGCGCACCTATGCGGCACTTTGCAATTCGTTCGACACTCTTGATTGCGGCCTTTGCTTGTCAGCTCCTCGGCCAAACCTCCACTACCCAACTTTCTGGAACCGTAACGGATTCCACCGGCGCCACTGTTCCTGGCGCCACCGTCATCTCGACGAACGAAGCCACCGGCCTCACCTACAAACTCACCACGACAGATGCGGGCCTTTACGCGTTCCCCTCCATCCCGGTCGGGGCGTACACGCTTTCCGTTGAGAAAACTGGTTTCAAACGCTTCCAGCGAACAAAAATCGCGCTGCAAATCAACAGTCCCGCCAATGTCAATGCGACTCTGGACCTTGGCTCCGCCACAGAAACAATTCAAGTGGAAGCGACGGCCGAAGCGTTGCAGACAACGGGTGCTACGCTCGGTAATGTGATCGAGCGGAAGTCGATTGAAGCGCTGCCGCTGAATGGCCGCAACCCTCTCAATCTGCTGATTTATGAACCGGGCGTAGTACAACGCTCCGGCGGCACGATCAGCGTGAACGGCTCGCGGACCGGAGCGGTGAACGTGACGATCGACGGTATTGAGGCCAACGAGAGCACGAACCCGAATCCGGTGAACAACATTTTCCGACTGAATCCTGACAACGTGCAGGAGTTCAAGGTGACGACTTCGAACCCGTCGGCCGAGGAGGGACGTAACTCTGGGGCTAACGTTTCGGTGGCAACGCGAGGCGGCACGAACCAGTTCCACGGAACGGTGTTCGAGTTCTTTAGGAACACGGCGCTGAACGCGAATGAGACTTACTCCAAGGCCCAGGGGCTGGAGAAGCCGATTATCAAGCTGAACCAATATGGCTTCGAACTTGGCGGCCCGATCAAGAAGAACAAGACGTTTTTCTTTGGGTCGTGGCAGGGGCAGAAGGTGAACTTTGCGGACCCGGTCGACAAGGCCTTCGGCGAGTCGGTGGATCTTTACAACCAGATCGCGCTAACGGGCATTTTCCGTTACTTCGTGGTCGACCAGCGGAATCCGCTAACGGTGAATGGCCAACGGATCACGCAGAATACGCCTTTGCTGGTTAACCGCGCCACGGGCAACCTAGTGGCGGGCGTGCGCGACTGCGCGAGCCCGACCGACGCCAATTGCGTAGCGAGCTACAACATCTTCCAAAACGACCCGCTCCGCCGCGGCATCGACTCCGCCGTTAAGGGCGTCCTCGGTGCCTACCCGGCTCCGAACCAGTATTCGTCGGGCGATGGGCTGAACACCGGCAACTACGTCTTCAATACTCCGTTCCAGATTCGCGGACCGCAGTACCTCGGCCGCATCGATCATGTGATCAGCGACCGACACAATCTTTTTGGGCGCATCCTGGCGGCTGAGCAGAACACTCTCGGCGGCGATCCGTTGAACGGTCGTCCGCAGGTGCTTCCCGGCTTCCCGACCCGTGGCGAGGTATTCCGCCCGGCGTACAACGTCGCCGTCGGCCTGCGTAGCGTGTTGACGCCGCGTTTGGTGAACGAATTGACGCTGGGCTACTCCCGCTTCGACTTCCTGTTCACCCAGGGCGAGGCGAATCCAGCGTTTCCGAACACTCCGCGATTCACGTTCAACAATTCGGACGTCGACTACACGGCGACGCCGCGCACGCAGCGGGCGGTGAACACCTATCAGATCATCAACAACGTCACCTACATCGCAGGGGCGCACATAATGAAGTTTGGGGGCAACCTCCGCATTTATCAGCACAACGATCGTCGTGGCGACGTCGGCGGCGTGGCTCTGACGCCTGCCATCTCGCTTTCGCGGACTATTCGCCCGCCGGCCGGCTTTACCTTTCCGAGCTTGGCCACGGCCACTTCGCCGGGCATCGCTTCAAACGATCTGAACCGCCTGCAAGGCATGGTCAATGACCTGCTCGGCATTCCGGCGCAGCTTTCGCACAACTTCATCGGCGACTTGAAGAGCGATACTTTTCTGCCGTTCCAGACGGGCGACAAGACGGTTTCGCTATGGGCTCAGGGCCAGCGCACGAAGCAGTTCAACTTCTTCGCGCAGGACGACTTCAAGGTTCGTAAGAACATCTCGATCTCCTACGGTGTCCGCTGGGAGGTGAACCCTCCGCCCCGCGAGGCCGGGGGCCGTACGTACGTGCCGAACAAGAACATCGATGGCAGTGAAGGGCTCGTGACCTTCGTGCAAGCCGATCGCTGGTACAAAAACTGGAATCTGGGTGCCTTAGCCCCGCGCGTCGCTCTGACTTGGGCACCGGGCGGTTCTTCGAAGACGGTGATCCGCACCGGCTACACGATGGCGTTCGACCCGATCGCGACGTTCCAGGTAACCTCGGTCGCTTCGGCGGTACCGGGCCAGATCTACCGCTGCACGTCCTCAGTCGTTGGTGCGACGACGGCGGGCTGCGCCAGCGTGCCGGACGTGCGGCTGAGCCAGTTTCCGAACCAACTGCCGCCTCCGACGGCTAAGCCGTCCAGCCAGTTGACCCCTCCGCTGGCCACGCAGAATACGGCTCCTCCGGCGCGTATTTTCGACCCGAATCTGAAGCTGCCGGCGGTTCACATGTGGAACCTGACCGTGCAGCGGGACCTGGGCAAAAGCTACATCGGTAGCGTCGGCTACGTTGGCCGCCGCGGCACGCGGCTCTACCGGAGCTGGGACGTGAACCAAATCGACGCCAAACCGATTCTGCCGAGCTTCCTGGCGATGCAACGCAACGTCGGGATCGGCGGCGGTTGCCGTCCGGACGGGACGCTGGCGAATGGCTCCGCGTGCGCCGGAGCGGTTACCGTTCCGTTGATCCAGCAGGGCATCATCACGAGTGCCTTCGCCAACTCGGCGGCTTCGATCACCGACCTCAGCCCTACGCAGAACGCGGCGGGTAACATGGCCGTCCGGATCGAGCAGACGACGCTGGCCGCCAAGCTGCGGCCCAACCAACAGTTTGCGCAGATCCTGCTGCTCGACAACGGAGCCGACTCCATCTACCACGGCCTGCAGACTACGCTTCGAAAGCGCTTCGACACGGCCGGGCTGCTGTTCAATCTCGGCTATACGTTTTCGAAGTCGATCGACAACCTTTCGACTGATCCGGTGGCGGCAACCACCGGAGGTGGGCTCAGCACTACCGCGGCCCGCACGCCGGCTGACGGACGAAACTACGATAACGAGCGCGCGCGAAGCGACTTCGATCAGCGGCACGTGTTGAACCTGAGCGGCATCTATGAACTGCCCGTGGGTAGGGGCAAGCCGCTGTTCCGGAACGCGAACCGGGTGGTGAATACGGTGATCGGGGGTTGGAGCGTGAACACGATCTACACCTACCAATCGGGTGAGCCGTTCACGGTTCGGTCGGGCTTCCTGACGGCGAACGGAACGGCGCAGAGCCGCGCTGCTCTGGCGCCAGGAGTGACCACTCTGCCGCAGGCCCGCTTGCAGAATAAGGCCGGGGTGATCGGTCCGGTGTTCTTTGCGGACGCCAGCCAGTTCGCCGCGCCCGCCCCGGGGCAACTCGGCATCGGTCGCAACGTGTTCCAGGGTCCTTCGTATTGGAACGTTGACCTTGGGATCTCGAAGGGCTTCCAGTTCAGCGAACGGTTCCGGCTGACCTTCCGTACTGAGATGTTCAACGCCCTGAACCATGCCAACTACCGGAACCCGCGCGATGCCTCAGTCGGCAGCCCGGCTATCAACTCAAACGTGTTCGCGCAGGCCTGCTGCGTGTCGCTTTCGACGGCGAGTTCTTCGACGACCAACCAGAACGGCGAAAGCTGGCGCGTTGTGCAGTTAGCGCTTAAGCTGGCGTTCTAGCCCAACACCGCTTCGGCATCGACACAGAGGGCGAGTCAATCGCCCTGCTGGGCCTAGGCTTGCCGAAACAGGCGGTGGACGACCGCTCGGCCGCCAAGCGATTTCAGACGTCAAGACGGCGGCGGCGACCGAACGCAGATAGCGCTTTTCGATGCCGTTTCCGGCGAGATGGCGTCGGCTAAGGCGAGCACGGTAGGGTTGGCGAGGGGGACGCGGCCTTCGACGGACATGCTGGTCGGAGAGGTAGCACCGTCGGGGCCGGTTGGTGGTAAAGTTTTGGCGAGCAGGGCTCGTCAATTCTGCGCGAGTGCCGAAGATGGGCCCAGCTCGGCGGCGAGGGCACGGAGGGCCGAGGGCGTGCTTGTCGGGGTCTGGCTGCTGTATGGACACCGCTTGCAATGGGCGGTGGCGCCGGGATGTTTCAGGATCGGGGAGTAGGAACAGTAGCGGTCACAACGAAGGTTTCAGAGATCGGTGACGTGGTCTTCGACCGCCCTCGTCTGCACCCGGCCACCCACGATTGGGTAGGGATCAGCATCCTGTGACATGACCACACGCTAGCATGAAGGCCTAGGCCTTTTCGAGCACCTCAAAGGCGTCGCCACCGCAGATCCGCTCGATTTCGGCCTTGAATTCTTTGTCGGGACGGACGCGGAAAGGGACGTCCATCATGGCGATGAAGTCATACGGTTTTTCGAGTTTCAGCCGGACTTGCGCGTTGCCGGGCTTCCGTTCGAAGAGGGTTCGGAGCTCCGCGGCGGGGTCGATTCCGTTTGACTCGCGAATGCGGACACGGATCGCGATGATGCTCGGGAGCTTGACGAGCGCCTTGGCTAAGGGAACGAGTTCCTGGAGGCTGACCTTGGGCGCGGAGCCTTCTTCGGGCATCACCTTGCAAACGGCCATGACGGGGAGATCGTCGGTGAGGTACTGGTTCAGTTCCTCCATTTTGCTGGCGAAGCACATGGCTTCGAGGCTGCCCTTCTGGTCTTCCAGGCGCATGGCGGCCCAGAGTTCCCCCTTCTTATTCCGGCGCTTTTGAATGCCGGTGAGGATGCCGCAGAGCCGGACTTCTTCGTGCTTCTGACACGCGTCGAGTCCGTCGCTCGAGTGGGTTTGGAGTTCAGAGATTTTGTCGGCGAAGACGTCGAGGGGGTGCCCCGTGACATAGAAGCCGATCATCTCTTTTTCGCCGTTGAGTTTTTCGGTTTGGGACCAGTCCTTCACGTTGGGCAAGGGCTCGGCGGGCGCGTCCTCAGCCGGGCCCCCGAAGAGGTCGCCGAAGAGCCCGCCCTGGCCGCTGTCTTTATCCTTTTTCGTCCGCTGCCCATGGTCCATGGCGCGGTCAATCATCGCGAACAACTGGCTACGGGTGCCGTCGAGGCTATCCATCGCTCCAGCCTTGATGAGGGATTCGAGCGCCCGCTTGTTGACGGCGCCGACGTCGACACTTTCGCAGAAATTGAAGAAGCTTTTGAAATTGCCGACTTGTGCGCGAGCCGCGAGGATGGACTCGACGGCGCCCTGGCCGAGATTCTTGATGGCCCCAAGGCCGAAGCGAACGGCTTGGCCGTCGGGAGCGAAGCTGAGCAGGGAGGCGGCCACGTCCGGGGGCAGAACCTTGATGCCCATATCCTTGCACTCGTTGATGTACTTGACGACCTTATCGGTGTTGCCCGTTTCCGAGGTGAGCAGGGCAGACATGAACTCGATCGTGTAGTGAGTTTTTAGATAAGCCGTGACCCAAGCCATGTAGGCATAGGCCGCCGAATGCGATTTATTGAAGCCGTAGCCGGCGAACTGGGCCATGAGATCGAAGAGCTTGTCGGCCTTCTTTGCGTTGTGACCGAGTTTTGACGAACCGCTCAAGAAGCGCTGTTTTTGCTCGGCCATGGCGGAGGCCTCTTTCTTGCCCATGGCGCGGCGCAGCAGGTCCGCTTCGCCGAGGCTGTAGCCGGCGATGACGTTCGAAATCTGCATGACCTGCTCTTGATAAACGATCACGCCGTAGGTCTCGCCGAGCAGGGGTTCGAGTTCCTTGAAGTCGAAAACAACCTCCTTCTTGCCGTGTTTGCGGGCGATGAAGTCGTCGATCATGCCGCCCTGAATAGGGCCGGGGCGGTACAGAGCGTTGAGGGCGCAGAGGTCCTCGATCCGCTCGGGTTTGGAGCGGCGGAGAATATCCTGCATGCCGGAGGATTCGAACTGGAAGACGCCGGAGGTTCGCCCTTTCCAGAAGATCTCTTCATATGTTTTCTGGTCGTCGAGGGGGATGTCTTCCATGACCAGTTTGACGCCGTGGATGGCCTCGATGAGCTTGAGGGAGTCGTCGACGATGGAGAGGGTGGTGAGACCCAGGAAGTCCATCTTCAAGAGGCCTAGTTTCTCCAGGCCCGACATGTCGTACTGCGTGACAATTTCGTCTTTGTTTGTTTTGTAGAGCGGGACGAGGTCGCGGAGGGGTTGGGGCGAAATGACGACGCCGGCGGCGTGGACGGAGGCGTTACGGGCCATGCCTTCGAGGCGCAGGGCGACCTCCATGACTTCCTTGACGCGGGGGTCGGCCTTGGCGGCCATATCGAAGCCGGGCTCTTGCGCGAAGGCGTCCTTGAGCTTGATGTTAAGCGTGGGCGGGACGAGCTTGGTGAGCTTGTCGACCTCGGCGAAGGTCATATCGAGCACGCGGCCGACGTCTTTGATGGCCGCTTTCGAACCCAGGGTTCCGAAGGTGATGATTTGGGCGACCTGTTCGCGGCCGTACTTTTCGGTGACGTATTGAATCACCTTGCCGCGGCCCTTCGGCTCGAAGTCGGTATCGATATCGGGCATCGAGACGCGTTCCGGATTGAGGAACCGTTCAAAGAGCAGGCCGTACTGGAGGGGGTCGATGTCGGTGATCTCCATGGCATAGGAGACGAGCGAGCCGGCGGCGGAGCCGCGCCCCGGGCCGACGGGAATGGACGATTGGCGGGCGTAGCGGATGAAGTCCCAGACGATGAGAAAGTAGCCGGAAAACTTCATCTGCTGGATCATCTTGATCTCGCGGCTGAGGCGTTCGGCGTAGGCCTCGAGGGGTTCGCGAAGGGTCCCTTTCTCGCGCATATGTTCCAGGCGGGGGCGGCGTTTTTCGAAGCCTTCGCGGCAGACATATTCGAAGTAGGTGTCGATCGAGTGCGTGGGCGGAACGTCGAACTTCGGGAAGGGCTCTTTCACCTTCTCGAGCGCGACTTTGCAGCGCATGGCGATTTCGTAGGGCGAGCGGAGGGCGGAAGGGTAGTCGCCGAAGATCTTCTCCATTTCGGCCTTCGACTTCATGTAGAACTCGGGCTGATCCCAGTGCATGCGGTTGGGATCGGACACGGTTTTGCCGGTCGAGATACACATGAAGAGTTCGTGGGCGCGGGCGTCATCCTTGCGCAGATAGTGCGAGTCGTTGGTGGCGACGAGGGGGATGCCCATCTCCGCCGAGAGGCGGGCGACTCCGGGGATGAGGCGTTTATCCTGCTCCAGACCGTGGTCTTGCAGTTCGAGGAAGAAGTTGTTCTGGCCGAAGATTTCGGTGTAGGTGCCAGCGAGATCGCGGGCTTTGGCGTAGTTGTCGCCGAGGAGCGCTTCGTTGAGATCGCCGCGGAGACAGGCCGAGAGGCAGATGATGCCTTTCGAATGCTGGGCGAGCAGATCCTTGTCGACGCGGGGCTTATAGTAGAAGCCTTCGAGGTAGCCGGTCGAGACCAGTTTGATGAGATTGCGGTAGCCTTCCTGGTTTTCGCAGAGCAGGACCAAGTGGTTGTAGCGATCGTTTTCGGTGCGGGACTTGTGGCCGTTCTGATTGACGTAGACCTCGCAGCCAAAAACGGGATGGATGCCTTTATCTTTGGCGGCGTTGTGAAACTCGACGGCGCCGAACATGTTGCCGTGGTCGGTCATGGCGACGGCGGGCTGTTCGAGCTCCGCGGTGAGCTTCATGAGCTGCTTGATTTCGCATGCGCCGTCGAGCAACGAGTAGTCGGTGTGGCAATGGAGATGGACAAACGGGACGTCAGAACTGGGAATAGGCATGATGGAGCGATACAGGCGGGGGAAACTTCCAGTATAATTTTCGCATGAACCGTAGAGAGGTCTTAACGATTACGGGCGCAGCCGCGCTCTCCATTGGTGCGAAGAGGATTTTGGGTGCGAACGACCGCGTTCGCATGGCCATTGTGGGCTTGGGTGGTCGCGGCAGCAACCATTTGAGCGAATATCTGGAGCTGGCTGGGGCTGATGTCGCGGGCTTGTGCGACGTCAATCAAGCGGCGCTGGAGAAGTCTCAGGCGACGATTGCGCGCAAACAGCGGCCCAAAGCCAAAGAGTACGGCGACATGCGGAAGGTGTTCGAGGATAAGGACATCGACGCGGTTTCCATTGCGACGCCGAACCACTGGCATGCGCTGTCGGCGATTTGGGCGATGCAGGCGGGCAAGGACGCGTATTGCGAGAAGCCGGCCAGCCACAACCCGTTCGAAAGCCAGCAGATGATTGCGGCGGCGCGGAAGTATGGACGGATGTGCCAGATCGGCAGCCAGTCGCGCAGCATGCCGCACAAGATGGAAGCGATGCAGTTGCTGAAGGAAGGCGTGCTGGGCAAGATTTATCTCGCCAAGGGCCTGTGCTACAAGCGCCGCAAGTCGATTGGCAAGCGGGCAGATGAGCCGACGCCTCCGGGGGTGAACTGGGACCTGTTTCTAGGCCCGGCGCCGCTGCGGCCTTTTAATCAACTGCGTTTTGCGTACAACTGGCATTGGTTTTGGGATACCGGCAACGGTGATATGGGCAACCAGGGCGTTCACGAAATGGACGTGGCGCGTTGGGGTCTGGGCCTGCCGAACTCCCACATGGGCTTGAAGTCAGTGAGCGGTACGGGCGGGAAATTCCAGTACGATGACGACCAGGAGACGCCGAATACGCAGACCTGTACGTTTGACTACGGCGACCGGCAGCTTGTGTTCGAAACCCGGGGCCTAGTGACCGGGGGCGAGGGCGGTCTGCAGGCGCGGGGCGGCCACACGATCGGCAACCTGTTCTATGGCGTGGATGGCTGGATGGCGGTTGACGGCAACGGCTACACCATCTACAAGGGCGAGAAGCACGAGGTGGTGAAGGAAGTGAAGCGCGTGGCGGGCCAGTCCGAGACTGGTGCGCATATGGACAACTTCCTGGCCGCGGTGAAGAGCCGGAACTACAAGAGTCTGCATGCGGAGATCGAGATTGGGGCGGCGGCGGCCGACCTTTGTCACTTCGGCAACATTGCTTATCGGGCTGGACGATCGCTGGCCTGGGACAATGCGAAGAAGGAGTTTTCGAACGCTCCGGACGCGAATAAGATGCTTACGCGCGAGTATCGTAAGCCGTACGTGGTTCCGTCGAAGGTCTGAGGTTAGCTGAAAAAGGCTCGGGCTCCCTTCCGGGAGCCCGAGCCTTCGTAGCGAACAAACTCAGTTACAGACCCTTCTGCGCGAGGAAGAGGCAAAGGTCCACAACGCGGTTCGAGTAACCCCATTCGTTGTCGTACCAAGCCACAACCTTCACTAAGTTGCCACCGATCACCTTCGTCAACTGCGCGTCGATGATCGAGCTGTTGGGATTCCGCAACATGTCGGTGGAAACCACCGGGTCGGTCGTGTAAGCCAGAATGCCTTTCATCGGGCCCTCGGCGGCGGCCTTCAAAGCTTGGTTGACCTCTTCGGTCGTCGTCACTTTGTTGGTAATGCAGACGAGATCGGTGACGGAGACGTCCGGGGTCGGCACGCGCATCGCATAGCCATCCAGCTTGCCTTTCAGCTCCGGCAGAACCAGGCCGATGGCCTTGGCGGCACCGGTCGAGGTCGGGATCATGTTAATGGCCGCGGCGCGCGCCCGACGCAGGTCGGAGTGCGGCGCATCCAGCAGGCTCTGGTCGTTCGTGTAGCTGTGGATGGTGGTCATCGACCCTTTCTCCACGCCAAACGTGTCGTGCAGCACTTTCACAAACGGCGCCAGGCAGTTCGTCGTGCAGGATGCGTTCGAGATGATGTTGTGCTTGGCGGGATCGTACATAGCGTTGTTCACGCCGAGCACCATGGTCAGGTCTTCATTGCTGGCCGGGGCCGAAATAATTACCTTTTTCACGGAACCACGGCGATGCTTGGCAGCGGCTGCACCATCGGTGAAGCGGCCGGTGGATTCGATGACGATATCGGCACCAGCGCCGGTCCAGTCAATCTCGGCCGGGTCGCGCACGGCGAAAACCTTGATCGAGCGGTCGCCGTAATGAATCGTGTCGCCATCCGCCCGAACGTCCATCGGCAGTTGGCCGAGGGTCGAGTCGTACTTCAACAAGTGGGCGAGCGTCTTCGTGTCGGTGAGGTCGTTGGTCGCGACGAATTCAATCTCGGGATTATGGAGGGCGGCGCGCAACACGTTCCGACCGATCCGGCCAAAGCCGTTGATGCCTACTTTAATTGCCATGTTTTTGGGGTTCTCCTGAAGGGTGTCCGTTTCCCTTCCAGTGTAGCCTAGGGGCTGAACAGACCGCTTAGTTTGTCGGCTTCGGCCGCGGCTTTGCGGCGCCCTCTTTCGTCAATCCCATCACCCATTTCGCCGCCTCCGTCCACATCTTCTGCACCTTCGGATGCTCCCACGCCTGCGTCGTGTGCCCCAGCGTCGACACGAAAACGCGTCCCGATCCGTAATCCCGCACCCACGAAACCGCGAAATCGCCGTCGGTCCGGTGTACTCCCTTTTTCGTCAGATCCACGCCGGCAGTCTCCAGGCTCATCAGCACCCGCACCCGGTCCCGCGAGTAGCTCTTCACCTGATAAATTTCGTCGAACAGGAAGAAATCCTTCGGAAAATGTGCCGTCACGGGATGCTGCGGATCCTCCGTCTTGAGCTTGGCGTTGAACTGGTTCCACGGATGGAGATCGAAATAGCCGCCCACGAGTTCGCCATATTCCGGCCAGCTGTAGAGCGTGTCGACGCCGCTATGCGCGGCCATGAAGCCCTTTCCGTCCTTGCGAATGAAGTCAAGCAGCGCCGTCTTTTGCTCGTCGTCCAGGTCCAACTCGCCCGACGTGAAGAAAAACACGGCATCGAAATAGTCCAGGTTTTTCGCGTTCGCGCCCAGTTTCTTCTTGGTGATCAGCTCGGTGTCCGTCCGCAGAAACGTGTCCCAAAGTCCGGTTTCCTTCCCCAGCTTCCAGATCGTGGCGATGCCCTCCGACGTCGAGTCGTGCTGGAATCCCCTGGACTGGCCGATCGCCAGAATCCGCTTTTTCGGCGGCGCGTCCGGGGTCTGCGCGCCCAGCAAAAACGCGCCTACAATAAGAGTCAAGATTACTCGCATACCGCCCCCCAGTCTACTGAAATGAAGCTGTCTTTTGTCTTCCTCGCCTTCTCTGTCTCGCTCGCCGCGCAATCCATTCGCCCGGCCGATTTGCTGCCCCGAAACGTCGCCGTTGAGGAGGTCACCTTCAAAGGGCGGACCGCCACCCGCCTCACGGACAAAGCCACCGGCGATCTTCCGGACGGCCAGCGTTTCGCGATCCTGAAAGGCATCGAGTTCGAAGACGGCATCATCGAGTTCGACCTCGCCGGCGACCGTATACCGGGAGCGTCCGAAGCATCGCGCGGCTTCACCGGTTTCGCCTTCCGCGTCAGCCCCGATGGCCAAAGCTACAACGCCTTCTACCTCCGCCCGTACAACGGTCGCTCGAAAGATCAGGTGCAGCGCAACCACTCCGCTCAGTACATCTCGATGCCTGAATTCGGTTGGCGCAAGCTTCGCGAAACGTTCCCCAAGATGTACGAAGCCTATGTCGACCTTGTCCCCGGCGAATGGACGAAAGTGAAAATCGAAGTCCGCGGCAACACCGCCAAGCTTTACGTCCACGGTGCCGAACAACCCACGCTCGTCATCAACGACCTCAAAGGCGGCAACCCCAAGGGTGGCCTCGCGCTGTGGATCGACCCCTCCAGCCTCTCCCATTTCTCGAACCTCCGAATTTCGAAATAAGATGCGTTTACCGGCCCTTCTCCTTCTCGCGGCCAGCGCCGCCTGGGCCCAAGGCCCCGCCGACCTCGAAGCCGTCGTCTCGACCGACCTCGGCACGTTCCGCTTCGCCTTCGCCCCGGATAAAGCCCCCAAACACGTCGACCAGTTCCTCCTTCGCGCCCGCCAAGGCTACTACAATGGCAGCGCGTTTTTCCGCGTCGTTGCCAACGGCATCATCCAAGGCGGCGACCCGCTGTTGAAGAATCCAAAAACTGCCCGCACCCTCTGGGGCACCGGCGGCCTCAACCTCCTGGCCGACGAGTTCAGCGATCTCAAACACCAACGGGGCACCGTCTCCACCGTTCGCATCCCCGGCAAAGTAGGCAGCGACGGTGCTCAGTTCTTCGTCTGCGTCGGGCCGCAGGTCGCCCTCGACGGTCAGTATTCTTCGTTTGGCCGCGTCACCGAGGGCATGGATGTCGTCGAAAAAATCTCACAGACCCCGGCTGGCGAAAACGGCTTCAGTGCGACGCCGGTTCGCATCCTCTCCGTCGCCATCGAACCCAAAAAGGTCGAGCCCTTCCTCACCGCCGCGCCCGCCGAACTCGCTCGTACCGTCGCCCTGAAGACTACTCTCGGCACCATTAAGATCGCCCTCGAACCCACCTGGGCCCCCGAGCACGTTCGCAATTTTCTCAAGCTCACCGCCACCGGTTGGTACAACGCGACCCCGTTCCATCGCATCGCCCCCGGCTTTGTCGTCCAGGGCGGCATCCCCGCCCCGGGCCGGGCTCACAACGCTGACCGTTGGGTCCGCAACCTCAAAGGCGAGTTCAACGCCGACCGCAAACACGTCCGGGGCATCGTCTCCATGGCCCGCGGCGACGACCCCAACTCTGCCGCCACCTCCTTCTTTCTCATGCTTGGCGACGCCCCCCACCTCGACGGCCAATACTCCGTCTTCGGCCGCATCGTCGAAGGTCTGGAAATCCTCGAAGCCTTCGAAAAAGAACCCGTCGACGGCGAAACGCCCAAACGCCCCCTCGAAGTAATCGAGGCGACGATTCTCCCTTAGTCGATCAAACCCTTCCGCACCGCGAACCGAACCAGTTCTCCGGTCGAATGCAGGTTCAGCTTTTCCATGATCCGCCCCCGATGCGCGTCCACTGTGTACACGCTCAGATTCAACACCCCGGCCACGTCCTTGTTCGTTTTGCCCTCGGCGATCATCTGCAACACCTCGCGCTCGCGGCTGCTCAGCAGGTCCAACGGGTCCGATACATGCTTCCGATAGTCGGTCAACACCGCATCGCTTACCGCCGGGCTCAGATAGCCCTCGCCCCGCGCCACCGCCCGCACCGCAGTCAAAAAATCAACATCGATCGAGTCTTTCAGCAAATAACCCCGCGCTCCCGCCCGTAGAATCTCCCGCACATAAACAGAGTCTTTGTGCATGCTCAACGCCAACACCCGCGTCTGCGGCGATGTCTCGGCCAACCGGCGCGTTGCCTCAATCCCGTTCAACTCCGGCATCGCCACGTCCATCACCACCACGTCCGGATGCAACTCCGCCGCCTTGGCGATCGCCTCGCGGCCATTGCCCGCCTCGCCGACAATTTCCATGTCCGCTTGTGCCGCCAGGATCATGCGAAATCCCTGCCGCACAACCGCGTGGTCATCGACCAACAAGATTCTGATGCTTCGTGTACTCATCGGGCAGGGCGTCCACACGCGGTGACTTCACCGGCACGGACGCGTCAATCTCCAATCCCTGTGCCCCGTTCTGGCGCAGCGTAAACTCTCCGCCCACGCCGCGGGCTCGGGCGCGCATTCCGGTCAAGCCCATGCCCCTGCGGCCGTCAGCCGCTTGGGTAGCCTGTCCCACTCCATTGTCGCCGATTCGCAGCCTCGCATTGGCCCCGTCCAAACACAGCGAAATGGTCACCTTCGTCGCGCCGGAATGCCGCGCCACATTCGTCAACGCCTCCTGCGCAATCCGAAACAGATGCGTCTCCGTCTCATCCGGCAACCGTTGCCCTAACTCCGCCAGGCACTCCACCTCAATCCCCGTCCGCTGCTGAAACCGCTCCGCTAGCCAGCGCAAGCTCGCGTCCAACCCAAAATCGTCCAAAATCGTCGGCCGCAGCAGTTGCGACATCTCCCGCACGTTCTTGATCGATTCGTCCACCAACTGCAAACAATCCGTTACCCGAGCCCCCGCCGCGTCATTTTGCAGAGCGACCAAATTTGCCTTCACCGCCGTCAACGATTGCCCCAACTCATCGTGCAGCTCATGCGAAAACCGCCGCGCTGTCGTCTCCTGGTTCTCCAGCATGTGCCACGAAACCCGGCCCAACTCACTCGCCTGCCACTCCATCTTCCGCGACAACTGCGCCGTCATCCGCACCGTCAACACCGCAATCACCAGCGCCAACAACAACCCCGCCCCCAGCAACGTTACCGACTGCTGCACCAACGTCTTCGAATTCGCCTCCAGCGCTTGCTGCGCAAATCCGCTCCGCACTGTCCCGCTCGCAATCAGTCGCTGCACGATTTCAATCACCGCTTCGTGCCGTTCGAGAAGATCATCGGAAAGCAACACGCTCTCGGCATCCTCCAAAGCCAGTACCCGCCTAGCCTCCCCCGAAAACGCCCCCGCCGTGCGCCCTAACTCTTTCCATAGCGTCTCGTCGGGAGTCCCCGCCCCCGCCTTCACCACCAGATCCATCGCCACGTCCGCTTCGTTCAACTGCGACAGGATCTCATTCCGGTCCACCGAATTCGGGTCCTTGCTGAGGTTATTGAAGACCGCCTGCAATGCGCCCTGTTCGCGATGTACCTCGTCCACCAACCGGGCCGTGCCCATCTGCTCTCCCACCAGCCGCTGCGCCGACTCCTGAATCACCTTCGCATTCCGAACGCCGATAAATCCAGATGCCAGCAGCATCAGAATCACCAGCCCAAATCCGGACACGAGCACGCCCTTAATGCTTCGATCCGTGATCCGATCAAACATACCCCAGCCTAGCTCATTCAAACTTCGTTCAATCAACCGCTAGCGTCTTACCCCCAAATTCGGGGCAACAATTAGCCTACCGGGGCTATACAGCTTCCCTGGACCGTTTTAGCACAATAGTGAGGTGGGTTTCGCCCGCAATGGCTGCCCGAATTAACTTTAGGAGTTTCTACCATGAAAAAATTTGCAATCCTGGCCCTCGCGGCCGTTGTGTCCCTCTCGATGACCTCCGTTTTCGCGTCTTCCAACGAAGACAAGCCGAAGGAAGAGAAGAAAAAGGGCAAGAAGAAGAAGGAAGAGGCCCCCAAGTAGTCTTGGGTTCCCAAACCTTTTGAGAAGCGCGGACTCTTCGGAGTCCGCGCTTTTCGTTTGTGCGGTCATACCGCCAAATGGTGGGGCAGATTAGCCCGCCGGGGCTATCGATACTCTCCCCCGTTTTGATGCACACTAATCTCGTAAGGTTTGCCCGCAACGGCTGACCGAGCAAATAAGGAGATTCTCTCATGAAGAAATTTGCGATCCTGGCCCTCGCGGCCGTAGTATCCCTCTCGATGACCTCTGCCTTCGCTGGTTCCACCAACGACGACAGCAAGAAGGAAGAGAAGAAGAAGGGCAAGAAGAAGAAAAAGGAAGAGGCCCCCAAGTAGTTTTGGGTTCCAAACCATTTTAAAAACGCGGATTCTTCGGAGTCCGCGTTTTTCGTTTACCGCAAGGATATTCCTGTCATGACCAACCCCACCACCACAATCACCCCCGCCGATATCACCGGCACCGCCCGAAGCAACCGGCTCTCCCGCCAGCCACTCACCTCCGGCAGTAAGTTCTTCGCATAAAGCACCCCCACCCCAATCGCCATCAACACACTCGCCAGCCCTAAGCTGAACGCCACCAGCAGCATCAACCCCAATCCCGTCCTCTGCATCGAAATCGCCGAAAGCAGCAAAATCAAGGCCGACGGACACGGCACCATCCCCCCACTCACCGCCAACGCCACTAGCGACCCCCCGCTTACCTCGTCCACCTCATGGCTATGCCCGTGGTCCAGCACCCCCGTCCGCTGCAGCAACAGCCACACCCCCACCAACACGATCGACGCGCTCGAAATTACTCCCAACGTCTTCACCAGCTGTGCCGCCATCACATACTGCGACAAATACAGCGTCACCATCCCCAGCCCAAACACGCTTATCGTATGCGTCAACGTCACCATCCCCCCCAGCAAAACCGCATGCCGAAAGGTCCCCCGCGCCCCGACGAGGTACGCCGCCACAATCGTCTTCCCATGCCCCGGCGCCACCGCATGCATCGCCCCAAATCCAAACGCCACCGCTAGCCCCGCCAGCAGCAACCCGCCCGAAATCTCCTCCTTCCCCAGCAATTCGTTCAAATAGTCGCCCTTGGCCACCTCCCCCCGCGCCGACACCTTCACCGGCTCGGCCACCTTCGCCACGGTCCACGCCAGCTCCGCCCGCAAATCCTGCGGCGGCGCGGCCGTGGCGTCCTCCGGGTACTTCGTCAATCCCGCGCTCCGCTCCACCGTCCCCTGCGACGCCCTCGTCAATATCACCCCCGGCCCCGCCGCAATCACAATCTCCTTCCAACCCGCCCGCTCCGCGTAGTTCCGGTCTTCAAACGTCACCGCCCCGGCCCCGGCTACCACCTCCAACTCCCCCTCCACCCGCATCACCACCATCTGCCCCGCCCCCTCGCTCACCTTTACGTGAGCCAGCCTCACCACCGGCGCCACCGCCTTCCCGCCCATCCGGATCTCCAATCCCTTCGCCCACTCCCCCATCTGCCCCGCGGCCTTCTTGTCCAACTCCGCCCGCGGACCGTCCGCCTTCACGCCCCACTGCCGCAGCAGCTCAAACGTCGGAATCTCCGCCAAGTCCAACGCATAGCGTAAATGCAACCCCGACACCGTCGGCTCCAATCGGGTATAGTGGCTGACACTGAAATTCCCCATCGGATGCCCAAAGGCACTCGACAGGGTCAGAAGCAAAATCGGCAGAGGATGGCGGCAAAACATTACAATAGGATCTACGTCATTGGCGACAGCGCGGATGTATGCCCCCAGTAATCACAGCACAGGACGTGCCTTCGCATGGACATCTCGAAATAGCCACCGGGACAATTGTAACCCCGGCGGCCCGCGATTTGGCGCTCGAACGCGGCGTCGCCCTCGTCGAACTCCCCGCTTCCCAAATCCGCCCCCCCGTTGACCCCGCCCGTACCATCGCGATCGGAGCAGACCACGGCGGCTTCCGGATGAAGGAAACGCTCAAACCTGTTCTCTTCGAACTTGGCTACCTCGTCCTCGACGTCGGCGTAGCCTCCGAACAACCCGTCGACTACCCCGACCTGGCCGAGAAAGTTGCCAACGCCGTCGCCGCGCGCCAAGCCGCCTACGGCATCATGATCGACGGTGCCGGCATCGGGTCCGCCATGGCCGCCAACAAAGTCCCTGGCATCCGCGCCGCCCTTTGCTACGATCGCGCCTCCGCCCGAAACTCGAAAGAGCACAACGCCGCCAACATCCTCACGCTCGGCGGCAAAATGCTGACCATGAGCCAGGCCGAGGAAGTGCTTCGCACCTGGCTCGCCACCCCTTACGCCGCCGGCCGCCACCAAGCCCGCATCGATAAAATTACCGCCCTCGAAAAGAAATACGCCCAGTGACCGAAGCCGAACTCGAACAACTCGTCGCCCAGATCGGAGACCAAATCCTCTCCCGCGTCCGACCCTCCGCCCGCCGCGGCGAAGGCCTCAACATCGCCGAACTCGTCTGCCCCGATTGCACCGGCCGCTGCGCCCAAACCTGCGAAAAAAAGACGAAAGAGATCGTCGCCGCCGGCGCCTGCCGCGTCTCCGCCAGCGAAAAACTCACCCGCATCGATAGCGGACTCGCGTCGCTCATCGACCACACCATCCTTCGCCCTGACGCTACCGTTGACGACGTCCGCCAAATCTGCGCCGAAGCCCGCAAATACGCCTTCGCCTCCGTCTGCGTCAACCCCTACTGGGTCTCCCTCGTCACCCGCGAACTCCACGGCTCCGCCGTCAAAGTCTGCACTGTCGTCGGCTTCCCCCTCGGTGCCACCACTACGGCTTCGAAATGTGCCGAAACCGCCGAAGCCATCAAGAGCGGGGCCACCGAAATCGACATGGTCCTCAATATCGGCGCCCTCAAATCCGGTGACCTTCCGACGGTCGAAGCCGACATCCGCGCCGTCGCTGAAACCTCCCATCGCGGCGGAGCCATCCTTAAAGTCATCCTTGAAACGGCCCTGCTCAACGATCAACAAAAGGTTGCCGCCTGCCAGGCCGCCAAACAAGCCGGCGCCGATTTCGTCAAAACCTCCACCGGCTTCGCCAAGTCCGGCGCCACCGCCGCCGACATCGCCCTGATGCGGGCCACCGTCGGCCCTAGCATCGGCGTCAAAGCCTCCGGAGGTATCCGTTCCTACGAAGATCTAAAGACCATGGCCGCCGCCGGAGCCAGCCGCATCGGGGCCAGCGCCTCCGTCCAAATCCTCGCCGAAGCGGGTAAGAGATGAATCCATCCCCTCCCGGCGTCCGCTTCAAAGACCGTACCGAAATCCTCGACTTCCTCCTCGAAGTAGCCGCCGCCACCCAGGAAACCCTCGACCTCGACCGTATCTTAAGCAACGTCGCTAGCATCGTCACCCGCGTTATCCCGTCCCAGCTCTTCGCCATCCTGCTCTACAGCGAGCGCCGCAAAGGCCTCCGGATCCGCTACTCGGTCGGCCACCGCCAGGAAATCGTCGAAAACCTCATCATCCCCCTCGGTGAAGGCCTCACCGGCATCGCCGCCCAAACGCGCGAAACCGTCCTGTCCGACGACGTCCGCAAAGACCCTAACTACCTCCCCGCCCTCGACGCCGTCCGTAGCGAACTCGCCGCCCCCATGATCGCCCGCGGCAAACTCGTCGGCGTCATCGACCTCCAGTCCACCTCGCTCAACGCCTACAGCGAGTACGACAAAATGCTCGTCCATCTGCTCGCCTCCCGCGTCGGGTCGTCGATTGACAACGCCCGCCTTTACCGCCGCGTCGACGTCCAGCACCGCACCATGCGCACCCTCGCGCGCGTCTCCCAGGAGTTCTCGTCGATCCTCGATCTCGACGAACTCCTCCGCAAACTCGCTGCGATCATCCGCTCTCTCATCGATTACGACGCCTTCGCCATTCTCCTCCTCGACGAACCCCGCCAAGTCCTCCGCCACTCGTTTTCCATCCGCTATGACGAAGAGGTCACCCCCGATCACATTCCCCTCAGCCAGGGCATCACCGGTGCGGCCGCTCGTCTCCGCCAGCCCATCCGGATTGAAGACACCGCCGCCGACCCCCGCTACATCGCCACCCATCCCAACATCCGCTCCGAAGTGGCGGTTCCCCTTCTCCTCCGCGACCGCGTCATCGGCGTCCTCGACATCGAAAGCTCCCGCCTCAATAACTTCACGCTCGAACACGTCCGCACGCTTACGCTGCTCGCCCCCACCATCGCCAGCGCCGTCGAAAACGCCCGCCTCTACGACGAAATCACCCAGCGCGAACAGCGCATGGAAACCGATCTCCAAGCCGCCCGTAAGCTCCAGTCGATTCTCCTCCCCAGCGACCCCCCCGACCTCGAAGGGCTCCAAATCGCCGTCGGCCTGAAGCCCGCCCGCGAAATCTCCGGCGACCTGTTCGATTTCTTTGACTACGATTGCGGCCAAATCGCCATCGTCTTCGGAGACTCCTCCGGCAAAGGCGCCGCCGCCGCCCTCTACGCCGCCCTCGTCGGTGGCCTGCTCCGCTCTTTAGCCCGTCGCAAGCGAGGCCCCGCCGACCTCCTCCGCGCGCTGAATACAAACCTCGCCGAACGCAAAGCCGAAGCCCAATACGCGACCCTTCTAGCCATGCTCTGGGACGCCCGCACCATGCGCCTGACGATGGCCAACGCCGGCGGCACCCCGCCCATCATCTGTCGCGGCGACGAGCTGCTCAATCCCGAAACTTCCGGCGTCCCCGTCGGGCTTCTCGAAAACCGCCGCTACGACGAAACGGTAGTCCAACTCCAATCCGGCGACCTGATCGTTCTCACCTCGGACGGCATCCTGGACGCGTTCAATGAAGCAGGCGTCGAGTACGGCCGCGATCGTCTCGGCATCGCCATCAAGCGCCACTGCGGCGACGTTCCCCAAGCCGTCGTCGACGCCATCTTCGCTGACGTCCAACTCCACGTCGGAGAGGCCCCCCAGTTCGACGACCAAACCATTCTCATCCTCCGCGTCGAATAGCCGCTCTGCTAAACTCAATGTCTCGCGGCCAGTTCCGCCCTCGCTCCCTGCCGAGCTGCTTTTTCTCTCGCCAAGGACGTCCATGCGCTTCACCCGTCGAGCCCTTCTCGCCGCCGCCGCCTTCCCCCACGCCGCCGCCGCTGCGAAAGACTACGCCCCCGCCACCCCCGCCCCGGGCGCCATCCGCTATAAGTGGAATCACGGCTCCATCTGCGCCGCCACCAATCGCGATCCCCGCATCCAAGTCATCGCCTATAACGAAGACACGATCATCCTCCGCGAAAACATCGCCGTCCACTGGGAAGCCCCCTTCACCTACCTCCTCGCCGGAGCCGACCGCGCCCTGCTCATCGATACCGGCGCCACCCCCGAAGAAAAATACTACCCCCTCCGCCCTGTTGTCGATGGTCTCCTCCGCCGCCTCGGCTCCCTTCGCGGCAAGCCGACCCTTCCCCTGACGATCGTCCATACCTCCGCCGAGGACGTCGCCCAAAACCAAGGCGTCACCCAGTTCAAAAACCGCCCCGAAACCACCATCCTCACCGCCCCCCAAGGCTCCATCGACCTCGGCGGCCGCCTCATCACCGTCGTCCCCACCCCCGGCACCCACAAAGACGGCGTCACCTTCTACGACCGCTACACCGGCCACCTGTTCACCGGAGACCTCCTCTTCCCCGGGCGCATTCTCATCTCCAACGAAGCCGACTACCTCGCCTCCCTCGCCCGCCTCGAAGCCTTCGCCACCGCCCATCCCACCCGCTGGCTCCTCGGCGGCCACATCGAAATGAGCGCCGTCCCCGGCGTTCAATACTCCACCCGCACCAATTTCAAACCCAACGAACACGTGCTCCAACTGGAGCCGGAAACCATTGGCGAAGCGTTCCTCCATGCCCGCCGCATCCAAGGCAAAGCCACGTATTCAATCCGCTCCGAATTCATTCTCTTCAACCGCGTCGGCCCCGACGAACGCGGCGACTGGCCCGCCGACCTCCCCACCCCGCCCGTCACCATTAACCTCCGGTAGCCATGAAACCCATCGATTTCTCCTCCAAACTCCCCGCCCCCGGCACCTTCCCCGCCAAGTGGATCCACGGCTCCAAGTCCCTGCTCGACAACCAGGACCCGCCCATCCAGGTCCACTGGTACAACCCCCACACCGTCATCATGCGCGAGAACAAGGCCTACAACTACGAAGGCGCGTTTCTCTACCTCTACTTCGGCAACGACCGCGCCATCCTCCTCGACCAGGGCTCCACCTCGTCGCCCTCCGAATGGCCCCTCCGCAAGGTCATCGATGGCGTGATCGCCGAATGGTGCCGCCGCAACAACAGGCCCCTCGGCCTGGAACTCGTCCTCGCCTTCAGCCACCTGCACGGCGACCACTACGCCGCGCAGAACCAGTTCCTCGACCGGCCCAACACCCGCATCATGGGCCTCACCCACGAAGAGATGCTCGCCTTCTGGGGCATGAAGAAGTATCCCGAAGAGCGCATTGAATTCGACCTCGGCGGCCGCAAACTCTGGGTCTGGGGTAACCCCGGCCACATCGATTCCGAGTTCGCCTACTACGATACCTACACCCAAATCCTCTTCACCGGCGACATGTTCTACCGCGGCCGCTGCTACATCGGCAACTTTGAAATGTGGATGGCCAGCATGCGCCGCCTCATCGCCTTCGTCGACCAATACCCCGTCCAGCACATCGTCGGCTGCCACATCGAAATCAGCACCAAGGGCGAGGACTACCCGCGCGCCACCACCTACCAGCCCGATGAACCTCCGCTCCAGATGGATGTCGCCATGCTCCGCCGCACTTTCGTCTTCGCGCAAATGATCACGGAACCCGGCATCTATTTCACCGGCGACGTCTATCTGTGCAACCAAACCCGGTTCCGCTCGACCATCCAGAAGAACCCTTACGTCTATTAGCCCCCGGCGCCTGTTCTACCATGGAGGTTCATCCCCCTTTTCCAGATGCTCCTCCCTCCCTTTACTTACCGCCAACAGAATCTCTTCGTCGAAGGCTGCGATCTCGAAGCCATCGCCCGCCGCGAAGGCACCCCCCTCTACGTCTATTCGAAGGACGCCATCCTCACCCGCTACCAGGCCTACGAAGCCGGCTTCGCCAGCGTCCCCCATCAAATCTGTTACGCCGTCAAAGCCAACTCGAACCTATCTATCCTCCGCCTTCTCGCCGAAGCCGGAGCCGGCTTCGACATCGTCTCCGGCGGCGAACTCTTCCGCGTCCTCCAGGCCGGCGGCGACCCCGCCAAAGTCGTCTTCTCCGGCGTCGGCAAAACCCGCGACGAGGTCGAATACGCCCTCTCCGCCGGCATCCATTCCTTCAACTGCGAAAGCGAAGCCGAGCTCCAACTCATCAGCTCCATCGCCGCCCGCCACGGCAAAACCGCCCGCATCGCCCTTCGCGTCAACCCCCACGTCGACGCCGCCACCCACCCCTACATCTCCACCGGCCTCCGCGACCACAAATTCGGCATCGACATCACCGAAGTCGAAGCGGTCTACTCCCGCGCCCTGTCCCTCTCCAACCTCCAACTCGAAGGCGTCAGCGCCCACATCGGCTCCCAACTCCTCAACACGACGCCCCTCCTTGAAGCCCTCGACGCCCTCCTCCAACTTATTGACCGCCTCCGCGCCATCGGTGTCCCCATCACCCATCTCGATATCGGCGGAGGCCTCGGCGTTCCTTATAAAGAGGAGCACGTCGAACCCATCGTCGCCGACCACCTAGCCGCCGTCTGCGCCCGCTGCGCCGGCAAAAACCTAACCCTGATGACCGAACCCGGCCGCTCCATCGTCGGCCCCGCCGGCGTCCTGGTCACCCGCGTTCTGTATCGGAAGAAGACCGAGACCAAGGAGTTCGTCATCGTCGATGCCGCCATGAACGATCTCATCCGCCCGGCGCTGTACCAGGCGCATCACGAGATCGTCCCGCTGCGCAAAACCTTCCCCGGTACGTTCGTTGCGGACGTAGTTGGCCCCGTCTGCGAGTCCGGCGACTTCTTCGCCCGCGACCGCGAGATGGCGCAGTGTCTCCCCGGCGATTTTCTTGCTCTTGCGACGGCCGGAGCTTATGGCTTTGTCCTGGCGAGTAACTACAATACCCGCCCCCGCGCCGCCGAAGTTCTTGTCGACGGCGACCAGTGGCGCATCGTCCGTCGCCGCGAGACGTACGAGGACCTGATTCGCGGCGAGTAAGCCATGCGAGTCACTCTGGATCATTGGACTACCTACCGTTACAACAGCGCGGTAACTCTCGACCCCCACACGATCCGTCTCCAGCCCCGCATGAGCGGCACCCATGTGGCTGCTAGCGTTCAGCTTGGAGATCCTCCCAAAGCCAGCCGGCACGGCGGAATGTCTCGATCAGGACGGCAACTTGGCGCATTACGCCTGGTTCGCCGCCCCGACGAACCAGCTCAGCATCCGCACCCGTTTCACGGTCCGCCTGCTCCGCGAGAACCCCTTCGATTTCCTCCTGAGCAAAGAGCCCTTGCGTCTCCCCTTGTGGTACGAAGAGCCGCTGTCGTCGTCCCTATTCGGGTACCGTTTCACCAATCAAATCGATCCTACTGTTACGAATTTCGCCCTCGGCCTATCGGCGGCAGCGAAGTCAGAGGCGTTAGCTTTTCTATCAGCCTTGAATCAGGAGTTATTCACGACATGCCGGCAGTTGACCCGTCCCGAGGGCCCGGCTTGGCGATCGGCCGAAACCCTCCGTCTCCGCGAGGGAGCCTGTCGGGACTTGGCGGTTCTCTTCTGCGACGCCTGCCGGGTGATGGGCATAGCCGCCCGCTTCGTCAGCGGCTACGAATGCGCTTCAGCCGGGCGCTCTGACTCCTACATGCACGCCTGGGCGGAGGTGTATCTCCCCAACGCCGGCTGGCGAGGTTACGATCCGTCCCGTGGCCTGGCCGTCTCGAACGCCCATGTAGCGGTAGCCGCCGGCTTCGACTTCGAACTAGCCGCCCCCATCTCCGGCTCGTTCACCGGAGCTGGCGGTTCCAACATAACGGCGACCATCGTGATGAACGCCGACCCCGACGCGACGTAGGGCTCCTCGCCCTATCGGGCGAGGCGTATGGCGGAGTCGGCGCAAACCGCCTTCGCGATACTCAGACACACGGTTTGGCACCTTTACATCAAGGTGACAATCGTCTTCAGCCGTGAGCCCAAGAATATGGGCACACCTCGGAATTCCGAAGACTACAGTTCCCCGCCATGTGGGGGCGCTCACCCAGTAGCGACCGTCAAATACCCTCTCTCGGGCTCAGCTTCTAGCAACATCGAAGGTGGCGCCGGTGAACAGGAAAAGATGCTTGGTAAACCTAAGCTCAGACATCCTGATCCCGCCAAGGTTTTCGGTTGAAAAGTGGAAAGCTGTATGATCCGGCCAGAGGGGGTTGCGGCTGTTCTGCGGGCGAGTCACACTGGTCAGACCCAGATGCCGCAACTGCAGCT
>Ga0209086_10000198_pt1 | contig 53138 bp, 53 predicted proteins | sample M_130207_XF_Meta_FD_187312 | JGI IMG/M metagenome (GOLD analysis project Ga0209086, IMG submission 187312) | Freshwater microbial communities from Lake Montjoie, Canada to study carbon cycling - M_130207_XF_MetaG (SPAdes) (version 2) | ecosystem: Environmental > Aquatic > Freshwater > Lake... | reverse complement strand
TCATACCAAGATCTCCATGTTGAGCTTCTGCAGGATGTAGGAAAAAAGAAGGAGTTCCTGTAGAGCAGAGTGTAGTTGCAAAGGTATTAGCAACTTGTCCTGCCTTTCCCATACCTGAAGTTATTATTCTGCCGCCTTTTAGATTTGAATTTATTATTCTTACTATATCACCAATTCTTTCGGTTGGGATCTTTCTTAAATACTCTATTTCTTTTTCAATTAAACCTTTATAGTCCATTATTTTTTGATTTGCTCGTTAACCATCTCTTCTAAAATTCCTCTAATTGTGCTATTACTTTCCCATCCAAGAATATCTTTAGCTTTTTTAGGATTGCCAATTAGTAGATCAACCTCCGAAGGTCTAAAATATTTAGGGTCTATAGAAACTATGATTTTTCCAGTTTCCACATCTAAACCTTTTTCTTCTAGTCCTTCCCCTTCCCATCTTATTTTATTACCTAAAATTTGATAAACGGTTTCAACTATTTCTCTTACAGAAAAACACATACCCGTAGCAAGAACAAAATCCTCAGGAGTTTCTTGTTGAAGCATTCTCCACATACCTTCAACGTATTCTTTAGCATGACCAATATCCCTTTTAGCATCAAGATTTCCGAGTTTAAGAATTTCTTTACCACCTTTGTGAATAGCTACAAGAGAATCTACAATCTTTTTCTCCATAAAGTTTTCCCCCCTTCTTGGTGATGTGTGATTAAAAAGAATTCCGTTACATGCAAATATGTCGTATGCTTCTCTGTAGTTTTTTATTATCCAAAATCCATAAAGCTTAGCAACTCCATAAGGACTTCTTGGATAAAAAGGTGTATTTTCGTTCTGTGGTATTTCTTGAACTTTTCCATAAAGTTCTGATGTTGATGCTTGATAAAGCTTAGTAATTGGTGAGTGCGTTCTTATTGCTTCAAGTACATTAAGTGTTCCTATAGCATCAACTTGTCCTGTATAGTAAGGAATTTCAAAAGAAATTTTAACATGGCTTTGAGCAGCTAAATTATAAAATTCCTCCGGCTTTATTCTAGATATAAGGTTACTAATAGATACTGGATCTGTAACATCAGCATAGTGCCAATGGAAATTTTCATGAGATCTAATATGATCTATTCTCCATGTATTAAAAGATGATGATCTTCTAATAGTACCGTGTACTTCATATCCTTTATCAAGAAGGAGTTCAGCAAGATAACTTCCGTCTTGTCCGTTAACTCCTGTTATTATAGCTTTTTTCATTTTAAATTATTTTTTTCTGAATTAACCAAAGATGAAATGAACTCAACCTGCTCTAAAGATAAATCCTGGTGATTAGGTAAATAAAATCCTTTCTCATGAATTATATCAGAATTACCAGTTCCATATTTTTTATTAACCCCTGTTGCAAATGGTTGCTTAGCCATAGATCCTGCAATAAGAGGTCTAACTTCTATATTATGCTCTTTAATCTTAGCAATGATTGAAGCTCTTTCTGAGTGTACTACAGGATAAGCGAAATTAGAAACGAAATCGCCATCTCTCTGATTGACATTCAAATAGTTTTCTTTTATAAGTTCCGAATATTTAAGAAAGTTTCTATTTCTAACCGAAGAGAAAGGTTCTATTTTTTCTATCTGATTTATTCCTAAGAATGCTTGAAGATCAGTAGATCTAAGATTTAGTCCAGGAAAATAGAAAGCATACATGCTAGAAAAAGAATCAATTCCGTATTTCTCTCGATATTCTTTTTTTAGATCCTCACTCCAATCTCTATCCCATCCATGATTACGTATAGAAACTAAAATATCATGCATGTTTTTATCTTCTGTTGTAATCATTCCTCCTTCTATGGTACTTATATGATGACCATAATAGAAAGAGAAGAATGACATAAGACCAAAAGTTCCAAGGTAATCACCTTTATATTTTGATCCTAAGCTCTCGCAAACATCTTCCAAAAGAATAACGTTATATTTCTTACAAAGACTCATTATACGCTCCATATCGGGAACTAATCCTAATACAGAAACTAATATGCAAACCTCTGGACTTTCTTCCTGAAAGATTTTTTCTAATTTGTCCAGATCTAATGATAGATCTTGTAAGTTACAATCGCACAATATAGTTTCTAATCCAAGAACCATGGGGCTACTTAAATCTGTTGCCCAAGAAACTGAAGGTACAACAACTTTTTTTATGTTGTTCTTTATCTTAAGAGCAAGAAGAGATAAAAGAATAGCAGATGATCCCGAATTAATAAAACAGCTTCTTAAATCTTCACCTAAAAAATTAGAGAAGTCATTCTGAAATTTTATTGTTAAAGGACCTTTTGTTAATTGTGGTATATCATCTTGTGACATCCATGTCACTAGTTTTTCTATATCATTTTTTGATATTGTGTCTGATACCAATTTTACATTTTTCATTTTCTTTCTAATATTATACCGTAATCAATGTAATTATTAGTTAAAGTCATTTTCCAATCCGGTAAAGCATAATTAACAAGCTCATACCAATTCTCGTGATTCCTTACGCCCTCAACCATTATTATATATTTTTCTGCTACCTCACCCATGTTCTGCATCATTTTTACAGCCTTCTCTGAGTTTAAGTGCATAACTACTGCTTGAGAATAGACCAATTCTGCTTTAGGTATATCTGATACATCTTCTGTTAAATCTCTAACAGATACATTTTTAGGAAATTCCATATCCTCTGGAATAAATTCTTTACCGAATTCTATCTGTGTTCCTAGATAATCTGCTCCAGAAACTTTAATATCAGGGCATAATGTCATAATATTTCTTAAATGATAACAAGCACCACACCCGAATTCAAAAATACTCTTAGGATTTATTTTATAAATAAGAGAGTATATTTCTTTCCAGTTACTAACTAAATTATCATAAAAAACTGGGTTGTCGTTAATTATTTCGTAGTTTTTTACAAAAAAATCAAAACCCTCGTTTTTAACCATTCCTATTAATTGATCGGAATATTCTGGAGTGTAATTTTTCCAGTTGTACTCATCTTCTTGTTTATTTAAGTTCATATTATTTTTTTTATTATTATACATGAAATAATCATATAGGTTTCGAGTAAAATATATAAACTAAATTACTTACATATGAAAATAGTAGCAATGATTCCCGCAAGAATGGGTAGCAAAAGAGTTCCTAAAAAAAATCTTAGAAAGATATTAGGCAAAAAACTAATTCAATATCCAATTGATGCAGCTAAAGCATCCGGTGTTTTTGATGAAATATACATAAATTCAGAGTCTGATATATTCAAAGAAATTGCAGAAAAAAGCGGTATTAAATTTCACAAAAGGCCAGAGCACTTATCCTCCGATTCTGCTACCAATGACGATTTCACACAGGAGTTTATAAATAATGTAGAATGTGACGTGATAGTGCAGATCCTATCTACATCACCTTTTATAACACCAGAAGAAATTAGAGAATTTGTAGAGAGAATTAAGATAGGTGATATCAACACATTAATATCAGTAAAGAACGTGCAAATAGAAGCTATCTATAAAAATGAGCCAATTAATTTTGATCCTATAGGGGTAACACTTCCTTCACAAGAGCTAGAGCCAATAAAAGCATACGCTTGTTCATTAATGGCATGGACTACAAAAGAATACAATGAAAATATGAAAATCCACGGAGCTGGATATCACGGTGGAGATTATCCAAAGGACACTTTCGAACTAAAAGGATTTTCAACCGTTGACATCGATAATGAAGAGGATTTCGATATAGCTGAAGTGATAGCTGAGCACATACAGAAAATTGAGAAGGACTCTACAGATTTACATAAAGAAAATGATGTTCCTAGCATTCTATTTAAGGATGGAGTCGAATACAATGATTTGCACGATTCTAATAAAGAAATAGTTAATCTATATGACATTATAAACTCTATGGGGGAATCATCCTGGAGTAAAAGAGTAGTAAACTCAGAAAATAATAGTGCAACACTAATCTGTCAAAATCCAGGTGAAGGTAACAGAAGACATTATCATTCGGATTGGAATGAATGGTGGTTAATTGTTAAAGGCGAATGGATATTTGAAATAGAAGGAGCTAATAAAATAGTTAAAGAAGGAGATCTGGTATTCATAGAAAAAAACAGAATCCATAGAATAGAAGCAACTGGAAACGTACCAGCTATTAGATTAGCTGTTTCAAGAGAAGACGTTGATCACATATATACGGGAGATATTAAAAAACTATGATAAACAGTTTTTATAAAATAAAAATAGACCCCTTACTATCAAATAATAGTTACCTATATAATAAAGAGGACGATAGATTATACTTAGATTTCATGTCAATGTATTCTTCTCTTCCTCTTGGCTATAATCACGATATATTTAAAAGAGATGATTTTAAAGAATCTATTAATAAATGGGCAGGTATTAGGATAACCAACTGCGAATACACATCAGAAGAAAGGGAGACATTTGAAAAAGATTTTATAGAATTTACTTCCTTAGGTATTTTTCATAATCCTCATTTTGCATGTACAGGAGCTCTTGCAGTAGAGCATGGTATAAAAATGGCATTTGAATATTCAAATAAAAAAAATCCTAAGGTTATATCTCATAATAAAAGCTTCCATGGTATTACTTCATACGGAAATATAGTAACAGGTAGAACTGGGCCAAGCTACAAGAGATTAAACGGATTTCCTGGGGATAAAGTTTGGCCTAAATTTAACGACTTAGATGATCTTGAATTGTCAATTAAAAAGGATCAAAATATAGCTGCTATACTTTTTGAACCTGTTCAATGTACCAATGGAGATATCTATTACTCTTTAGAATTTTTTAAAGGACTAAGATCGATAGCAAATAAGTATGATATACCTCTTATTTATGATGAGATACAAACAGGATTCTGTACCACAGGAAAAATATGGTATTTTCAAAATACTGCTTATGCTCCGGATATAATAATATTCGGAAAAAAGTCACAAGTATCGGGAGCTATGTCAACTAAGAGAATAGCAGAAAAAATTAATGATCCGTCAAAATATTGCATAACATGGGACGGTGATATAATTGACATGATTAGATCTACGTATATAATTAAGGCAATCAAAGAGAAAGATCTGACAGGGAATTCAATAAAACAAGGATATAAATTACACACAGGACTAGAAGAAATGGGTCTAATGAATGTTAGATCGTGTGGGCTGTTAATAGCTTTTGATTTTGAAAATCAAGAACAAAGAAATTCTTTTATTCTTAGATCTAAAAACAACGGATTACTTGTTAATTCAGCAGGGGATACATCAATTAGGATTAGACCTAATTTAGCAGTAAAAGACGAAGAGGTTAAAGAAGCTTTAAAAATTATAAAAAAATCTATATTATGATTACAAAACAGGATAACGAATTTAGAAACACAATCGAGAGATGGTTCGGTGATTTAGGAGATCAGAAGCATTTAAGGAATTACAATTTATGTCCAGATGATCTAATAGTAGATGTTGGTGCATACAAAGGTCAATGGCTTATTGATATGTACAATAAATATGGGTGTAATGGAATAGGATTCGAGCCAATAAAAAGCTTCATAGAGGATGTGATATTTCCAGAAAAAATTAAGGTGCACAATTTTGCATTAGGGCTAGAGAATAAAGAGGATAAAATAAATCTAGATGAAGATGGATCATCAATATCAAATGAAGGTGAAGAGATAATACTAATCAAAGACGCAAAGGATTTTATCAAAGATCAAAGAATAGCAGTTCTAATGATCAATATCGAGGGATATGAATATGATCTAGTACCTTATCTTATAGAAAATAAATGTCTAGACCTTGTGCAAAATATACAAATACAATTCCACAGAAACAAGGGTATTAAAAAAGAATACATGCACGGAATTATTGATGATCTAAATAAATTAGGTTTCAATACAAAATTCAGTTACGAATTTGTATGGTGGGGAGGATCAAGGAACGAATAAATTATCTTCCAAATATTTATCCAACAATACTCTATCGTCAGATCTAGCTACTGATTTAAAATGCTCTATCTGAGGTTTCTGAGAATGTAAATCAGATCTTGCTGAAATACCATTAACTGTTCCGTTAAGTTCATTCTTGTAAATTCCCATCTTAGATGAAACAACATCGAAATATTCCTCGTTGTATACCTTACCGTATCTTCCCATGTTATAAAAGTTTATTCCAGTAACAAAAAGAGATTTAATTTCATACTTAAGAATAATTTCTATTCCTACTGTTCCTAGATTACATATTGTGCCAACCTTTCTAAAAAATCCATATAAATAGCTATCTTCCACATTTTGTACTTTAATACCTATTCCTCTTAAAGAATCAAAAAAAGATTCATGGTCATCTATAAAATCACTAGAAACCATTCCACATATAATGTGCTTACACTTAGAAAGGTAACCTATATTTCTGGAAGCAACTGGTATTTCAAATGAGTTAAATGAATGTATTATTATATCGGTTCTACTACCGTAGTCTTTCATAGCTATTTCTGTAGGTTCTTCTAAAAATCCCACTCTCACTACAACATCAAATGAGTCTATATAATTACCAAGATTTTGTCCATCTATATGAGATGAAGGCCCAACTATAGCTACTGTTTTTCCGTCTAATATTTCTCGGAGCTCAGAAGTTTTTACGTAATCGATATATTTTTCTATATAAATATCAGGATTTACTGCAGATGAATCCCATTCAGGATAATTACTCATACCCTTATTTTATTATAGAATTCATCATAATCACAAAAATCTAATATTTTATGCCACGAGTTTTTATTTAGATTGTAAATATTAGTACCTATATTTTTAGCCAATTCTTTTATTATATTAAGATCCTCCATAACATCGTCACTAAATCCTAGTAAATTAGGGGGATCTGATAATAAAGTATAATCATCATTGGTGTTTATTTGTCCTGAATATCCTTTAGAATAATCCCAGTCAAATCCTATTACATATATTGAATCACATCCCATCATAGTAGCAAATGATAATCCATGAAGAATAACGCTTCTTCCTGGCCCGTATGTTCTTAATATTGTTTCATTTAAAGGAGCATTAAAATCTAACAGCTTTCTTTTTCTAAATGGGAAATCTATATTATCAGAATTACAATAAATACCAAATTCCTCTTGTATACTTTTTCTATCCTTTATAAATCCTTCACAACAATAATGTTCTATAGGATCATTCCAATTTTTAAATTTTTCATACCACGGTAAATTCTCGCCACAATCTTGATTATTATAATGCATCCTATCAAAAGGCAAACACGTTATTTGGTTTTCATCTATGAATTTACGAGGGGTTAAATCAACAACATCTGGATATAAGACAGGGATGTTAAAATTTTTAACCTCTAATATCACTTTAGGTAGAGTTAAGTTAGGATCCGCCATTATCCAATAGTCGGGTGTTTTGTTGTAATACTCGAACCAATAGTTCATACCAAAAGTAACTATATTCTCTGGGTTAAGATTGTGTAAATTTCTTTTTATTTCAGGGGTTAAACTAGGGCCGTTACCTATTACTAAAGCAGATTTTCCTTTATGCTTGTTAATTATATCACATATATCTAAAATCATAGGATATAGTTTATATTTTTAGCGATACTAAAATCTTTCTTAACTTCACTATTGTGTGACAATAAAAAATCTCCAGAAAAATTAACATCTCTAAGCCATTCATAATTAGCTATAGTCTTGACTTCAGTCCTATTTTTTCTTACTGATATAAGATTATATTTTTCTTCGTCTGATTTTTCACCACTTTTAGATAGTGTTATACCCCAATCTTCAGTTAACATAAATAAATCAACATTGCCTAAAATATGAACTAAATATCCACCCGCACTTCCACTAATTATTGTTCCGTCAACAATAGAAGCAATAGATAAAACTTCATCGTGTGATAAGCTCTCTTCAATCTCTAAATAACTATCACTCATATTATCATAAGAAGCAGGGGGGAATCCGATGTTTATAATACCTATTCCGTTATTAGTCCAGGATTTTATATGATCCTCGAGTTCAGGTATTTGTATTTTTGTATTATAATTTCTAACACTTTTTAAAGTAGTACTTCTAGATATTAGGAGATAATTTTTATTATTTTTTTTAAGATGCGATTCAAATTTATGCTCCATTTTTTTTTTAGAATCTAGAGATGGATTTAATAATGGCTTACTGGAAATATATTTTTTTAAAAACTCCCAGTCTCTTCTTAAAGCATCCCTATAACCCCCGTGACTAACCCGATATATTTGGTTGAGTAAATTAATATTATTAGGATTTTCTAATGATATTACCTCATAAGGGGTAATACTTATAATCTCTGCTCTTAATAGATCAGGATCATTTTTAATATAACCCATGACAGTTTCGTGAAAAATAGAAGGCCCATCTAGTTTTTCTTCCCAATGATGAAGCTGTGGATAATTCTCTCTTATTGTATCCAAAAAATTATCATTACAAGAAATAAAATCATCCGCTTCCGAAATTATAGTAGCTACCTTTGTTGGTAAAACTACCGATATTCTTTCGTACATATCTCTTATCTCACTGATAAAGGCATTAAGCCTAGACCATGTATTATATTCGCATTTTTTTTGTGGAAAAATTATTAGATGCTTATACATTTAAAGTTTACTTATATCAAAATAATCAAAGACCTCATTAAGTCGAGATTCTTTAGATGTATTGTATATATTAACACCTATTTTTTTAGCAGATTCATTAATTATTGATAAATCCCTTATTATCCTATCTACTATGTCAGGGGATTTATTTATACTATTCATTCCCATGGTTATTCGATCAACTAATCTCATTCCTAGATTTTTAATACCATCTTCGCCTTCAAAATCGTTGTTAAAATATCCGTTGGTATAATCCAGATCTATTCCAGATATGTAAATAGGATTTAATCCTAACATAACACTTAAAGAAACCATATGCACACCAACAGTATCTCCTGAACCGTATTTATTTTCAGATCCTGTGTATTTTTGGAATTCCTCCTGTATACAAAGTCTTCCCTCTATAATACCATTACAACAGGAGGGAGGTCTGCCGTGTACATCTAACCATCCACATCTTTCTGAATTAATATGTCTTTGATCGTATCCAATATAATCTATATCTTTTAACATCTCTTCAACTTCCTCTCTTGGTGTAAGATCTAAACAATCTGTATACAAGAAAGTTGCACTCATTTTATTATACCTATCTTTTGCTAAAGGAATATGTAAAGGATTACAGTAATCTGCAGGTTGTGCAAGTATCCAATAATCCACTTTAAAATCAGACATCACATCAATATTGTTACAAGAAACAATAGAAAAATTATCCTTGTCTTTCTCTTTCTCTTTTATAAAAGGTGAAGATTGTACTAAGCTAGGTCCTAATCCCATTACTATCCCAATTTTACCTTTCTCTTTATCTATTATATCAGAAAATTGTTTGGATGGCATTATTCGTCTGTAGGCCTTGTTAATGGTTGCGAAGAACCTTTTCTTATAATTTCTTCTTTTATTGATGGACAGGAAGCTCCACATTCAATGATTATTTGGTAAAATAATATAAGAGATAAAACTTCTGTTGTGTGAAAAAATTCAGTATCAAAACAAACCTCTAACATATCTTCGGGTATAACTGCAGATTTTTGACCAGAAATTAAACATGTCTTATATCCATTCTCTTTACCCCAATGCAAAGCTGATATGACATTTTTTGATGTACCAGAACAGGATAAACCTATAACCATAGTCTCTGATGATTTAGTGTTATTTTTTTTCAAAAGTTCTAGCCATCTAACAAATATATTGTTGTACCCATAATCATTTGCTACAGATGTAATTAGACATTGACTGTCCATAGAAATAAACATCTTATTAATTCCTGCTTTAGTAAGTAATCTATTGCAATCATCTGCAGCATGATTTGCTGTTGACCAAAGACCTCCATTACCAACAAGGTATATGTTCTTTGCTTCTTTTATCTGCTTAATAAATTCTTTATATTTTGGAGATTCTAGTAAATTATTAAATTTACTTTCTATGTTTTCAAGATTTAGTATCATAACTTTTTTATTTATTTATGTATTTTAATTTATAATCATTGATATAGTTAAATAGTTCAGGGTGTGGATCAATAAGTTCTTTGAACATATTTCCGGGACCTTTTGTTAGTATTAAACCTATTTTATTATATTCATTTTTTTTATCTTTTTTTAAAAAGGTAATCATTAAATCTACATCTAGATCTAATAAATCAAACCCGCTCCAGATAGATTTTAATATCTTTCTGTAAAATAAAAAATCGTTCTCTTTTATATATCCCTTACAAAAAGAAACATAATTAGCCATATCCATGCCTATAGATACTGCAATACCATGTGGGATTGAATAATTTTTAATAGATTCTATTGAATGTCCAAATGTGTGTCCATAATTAAAAATAACCCTAGGACCTTTATCAAACTCATCTATTTCTATGTATTCTTTCTTTATCAGTAGGCTTTTGTATATTATATCTCTTATAGATGTATTTATTTCAAAGCATTTTTTGTAATTTTTAACAAAAAAATCTAGATCGTTCCCACCTTTAATAAAAAAGTAATGAGACATTTCACCTATACCGGAGCGTATTTCTGAATCATCCAATGATTTAAGAATATTTATATTTACAAAAACAGAAGCAGGGGGATAGAAATTACCTAGCTGATTTTTATAATCCCCAAAATTTATAGAAGTTTTACTTCCTATACAGCTATCTCCCTGGGAAAGAAGCGTAGTAGGATAGAATATCCAATCTATCCCCCTAAATAAAATTGAAGCTATAAAAGATCCAAGGTCCTGTATGGTTCCACCACCTATACATATTATTCTATCATTTTTAGTTAAACCTATATCTAATATTTTAGTTATCATAGAATTAACACCATCAAAACTTTTAGATTTTTCTGATGCCTTAACTTTAATTATTTTAAGATTTTTGTTAATAGATATGTTAATCTTATTGTCACATATGATTATATCATTAGGTTTTATTATATTTTTTATATGATCTTCTATTGAATCTATAAAGAAAACACTATAGTCTCTTATTGATGACTTTATATCTATTTTATACAATTGAGAATCCTCCATCTACTATAATATTTTGCCCAGTCATATACGAATTACATTCTGATAGAAGAAATAACGAAACATTAGATATCTCATTAGGTGTTGCCATTCTACCCATTGGTATTGTTTTTTCAAGATCTAAGATATCTGAATCAGATAAAGATTTTCTAGTTAATTCAGTTTCAGTAAATCCAGGAGATATCGAGTTTACTATCACGTTATTATTGGCTCCCTCTACAGCTAAACTTCTAGTAAGACCTATTATTCCATTTTTTGAAACAGAATAGGAGGTCCTTCCTTTTTTTGTTATCGATCCCCATATAGAAGAAACGTTTACAATCCTACCATAATTATTTTTTTTCATTTTTGGGATTAGATGTTTAGATATAAGAAACGGAGCATATAGGTTTACATTCATAATCGAATCAAAGTCTTCTATGTCTATATCTTCCAAGCATGATATTTTATTTATACCCGCGCAATTAAAACATCCATCTATTATAGGTATTTCTTCTATAATTTCAATAAATTTGTATATTCCCTCCCTAGTTGAAAAATCAGCTTTTAAGAATTTACCATAGTCTATATTAGTATCCTTTGTACCCGTTACAATAACATTGGCTCCACAAGAATTTAAATTTTTAGCTACGTGGTATCCTATTCCTCTAGTACCACCTGTTACTAATATTGTTCTATTTAAAAAATCTATATTCATAGATATTTTTTTATTTCTATCTCTACTCTTTCGTTAAATGCAGGATCTGCCCATGATCTATTATAATTATCATCCATAGATTCTTTCATTGAATCATAAATTGAAGTACTATTAAAATTTACATCATTTAATATTGAGTAAAGTTCTTCCGTAGTATCAAATTTTATTATTCCTTTCTCATTATAGAAATCTTTAATATTAGGACATCCTTTATAGATCGGTATTGTTTTAGTTCTAAAGCAATCGACTATTTTTTCAGTAAACCAATTTTCCATAAACTCATTCTCAATTACTATAGAGAATTTATAATCATTAAGTCCTTCCTCTTTTTTTTCTATAGGATTAAATCCCCTACCATACAAATCAAATCTAGCTAATCCTAAGTGAAGAGAATCAACTACCTTCATTCTTACAGCATGTCCAGGAGTAAAATTCTTGTTAGATGTTACAAAGGAAACGTTTCTTGTTTTATCTATAGATTCGCTTTTCTCCTTTATCCAAGAGTCGCCAAAATAAAAAAGTTTAGCTTTATTGTTCGATTTAAGAATAGAAGAATAATATGTAAGAATAAGATCGAATTTATTTCCCTCCACATCAAGATACTGTTCTACTGCTTTATTAGTTACAGACGGAGGCTCAACTTGAACTGCTACTTTAAATAAAGACTCATCATTTATCCAATGTGGATCACGGGAAGGATCTATTTCTATAGCTACTCTTTTATGGTAGCTTCCAAAATAAGTAAAAGGATCTACACTCCATCCTTTTAAGAATAATTCTTGCACTATTGGCTTTATCATTTTAGTTTAAATTAAGTTCTTTTTTTGCGTTGTTTATTATAGAAGAATCTGCTGCACCGTTACACCATCTTTTACCTTGATGATCTGAGGGTGATGAATATACTGCTATGGGGCTTTCTAAAGCTTCAGTGTTAAAGAATATATGAGAGAAAAAATTCCACCTGTAATAAGCCCAATCAGCATATCCTTTTGGTGGCTCAGATAAATTGTCAGCAACTGCTTTACCCGATCCTACGCCACCAAAATGAGCAATATGTGATCCACAGTCAAAATTAAGATTTGATTCAAATCCATTATTCTTAAATCCATCTAAATCTATACCGCCATATTTATATGTGTCTAGAAATCCTGCCCTTCCACCATTTAATATTATAGAATGCGTAACAGGATCAAAAAAATCAAGGGATCTATATGTACTTGTCATGGCTCTACCACCACACATTATAGTAAACATTTCAAAATCATAATTAGGTATCTTATGAGTATTTACCCCCATTAAATAAGTAGACACACAGTCTGGTGTTCCTTCCAATCCTTTTATACCACTTAGATTATTCTTATAAGGCCTAGGAGAACCTACTATATCATATCCGTTATTTAACATAGAAATTATATCGGATATACACTCGCCTTTAAAATAACAATCAGAGTCAAGATGTATTACAAATTTATCAGAATGTATATTTCCTTTCATAGCAGTTGCAAAAGCAAGTGCAGTTCCTTGATGCCCAATTGACCATTTCTCCTTTGCAGAGCTATGTGAATCCCAATTAATTAGTACATTATTAGGATGATTTATAATATCGCCTGCTTCTTTAAAATCTCTAGATGTACCTATTATGTTCAGTTTTAAATCGTGGTGTCTATGAAAAGATTCTAAACAAACCGCTAGGATCTTTCCACAATTAAAAGCTTCAGTAAAGATAAATGTATTTTCCATTTTATTTCTTTAAAAAATTATATTCTACGTTTTTCATTTCTATATCAGAGAATCCATCTCTTTGCCAAGCTATTGACGGAGTAAATCCATAGCAAGGTATTTTTGATTGTAAATGGGCTAAATGTACATCAACCTCGTTATAGAAAATATGAGGAGTATCAAATTGTTTGATTAAAATATCTAGATGTGTCTTTTTAACTAAATAACAATGAGTAGTATATGTTTTAATTAACCTGTGTATATTTGGTGCTATTATATTTAATGGCATTCCGTTATGGTTACCCCCTAAATATAAAAGATGCCAATCAGAAGGAACATGTCTTACTACATCTAAATAACTAGATATGAAATTTTCATCAAAGACAACATCATCCTCTGTTATCATAAAGATATCGCCCTCTTGTTCTTTAAGATGCCTATAAAGATTAAGATGTGACATAACACATCCTACGTGTCCAGGTTTTATTCTAGAGTTTACTTTTAATTCATGTCCATCGACGCCATTAAAAAATTCGAAGTCTAGATTGAATCTTTTAAATTCTTCTATAGCTTCATTCCTTCTATCGGGTCTCCTTTCTAGATTTATGCAATAAATATTATCTATTCCTGGTATTTTCATATTATTCTTCTAACGATACTGCTCTTCCTACTTGTTTAACCCAATCTAGGTTTTTTCTTACTTTTTTATTTTTATCTAATGCAGCAGTTAACATTATTGTATCTATACCCATTTCTTTTGCAATAAATTCAAAAGCAGCTAAGTCTTTAGGTAAGCAATGTCCACCAAAGCCAAAATCTCCATCAGGACCAGGCACCGACCAATGTGAATTTCCCAGTCTATCATCATATCTTGAGTATTCTATAACTTTATCATAATCTATATTTAATTCCTGACATATCTGATAAACTTCATTAGCATAAGAAACCTTCATTGCTAAAAATGTATTAGTTACATACTTAATAGTCTCTGCAATAGTAGAGCTAGTTTTAATTATAGGTACACGAGGAAATGCCTTAGTAAAAATCATCTTAACTTTTGATGATGCTGGTCTATCTCCTCCTATAATTATTCGGTTTTGTTCTAAGTAATCATTAACAGAATTAGCTTCAGTTAAAAATTCAGGATTAAAAACAATAGAAATATTTGGAAATTCTAAATTTAATTTACTAGTAGTTCCTGGAGGTATAGTGGATTTTATTACTACTATATATTGGTTTTTATTTAAAGATGTAGTACACTCATAAATTTCATTAAGTGCTTTCTTAACTATACTTAAATCACATTCTCCTGATTTTTTCATAGGAGTTGGTACACATAAAAAGCATAATACACTATTCTCTATAACATTAAATACAGATACGGAATTGCTAAATTTATTAGGATCCTTATCAAAGCATATAACATCAAAATATTTTTCCATTCCTTCTCTAACAGCAGATCCGACAAATCCTTGTCCTATAATACCTATCGTTTCTTTTCCCACTATATTATATTATTTTCATTTCTTTTCTGTAAACTTGTCTCCAGCTAGTACCTAAGTATCCTCGTCCTACCCAATTTTCCGGAGCATATATTATTTTATCATCTGATTTATTTAAGAATGAAGCCCACCATGAAAAACTGGAATTTGCAATTATAAAATTAGCACATCTAGACATTTTATAAAGGTCTATGAACTCGTCTTTCTCTTCAGAGAATAAAAAATCAGAAGAGAAGTTTTCTTTACACCATTCGATATCATCAGAAAAAATCATAAAGTTACTAGTCCTATCTTTTAAATTTTCTATTGCTCTATTATAATAATCCATAGGAGGTATAGGATGATGTAAAGGGAAGTTTAGATAATCTCCTCTCCTTACATGTATAGCAGTTATTCCTTCTAAATTTATTTCTTCTATTTTAGATTTTACAAAATCTGCTGGTTCTAAAAGATCCCTTATCGTGTCCTCTTCTCCATTAAAATAATTCTCGTTCTGAAAATATCCAATGAGATCAATGTTATCTATATTAGGAATAGGGGTGAAAGAAAAAGGATCTTTTTCTCTGTGTAAAATTAGTCCTGGTGGTATTGATCCTGTTCTAATTGGGGTTTTTAAATAGGAATTATATTTCCACTCAGGAAAAATAAATTCTTTGCCATTTCTAATACAATGTGAATAAACAACAGCAATTTGAAAAAGCTGATTGCCTAATTTACCATATTTTCCTAAGTGACTAAATGCTATCATTTGCTAAATAAAAATCTAATACTTCTTTTATACTTTCTTCTAGTGAACTAAATTCAAAATCCGGTGCTATTTTTTTCATTCTTGAATTATCTGCATCTTTTCTGTATACCCCGTCAGGTCCATTACCGTTGAATGTAACCTTAATTTTTTTATCAGTGATATTCTCTATAATACTTCCATATTCAATTAATGATAAATTATAATCAGGAGAAAAGTTAAAAGATTCAGAGACTTCGTTATCAACACAATAAGCTAGCATTCTTGCAAAATCGTCATACGTTACAAATTGTCTTAGAACTTTACCGGTACCAAACATTTCAAGTTCTTTATCGCCATTGGATAATGCTTTAGCAGATTTATAAATCAATGATGTAAGAAAATGTGTTTTATTAGGATCATACGATTCTTCCATACCAAAAAGATTACAAGGAATAATATAATTGTAATTTTTTCCGTATTTCTGATTATAAAGATCAGTGAGTTCCGCTAATATTCTTTTAGATTGAGCATAACCTCTATTTGTTTTTTCTGGATCGCCTAAAATAATATTATCCTCTGTAATAGGATATTCAACATTATCTGCTGGATATACACATGTTGATAATATAGAAGTTAATCTTTCTATTCCTAATTCTTTACATGCTCTAAAAACATTAGTATTAATTAATAGATTGTCATAGAAATACTCAAAAGGATTTTCCATGTTACTTTTAATACCACCAACTTTAGATGCTAAATGTAAAACCCAATACGGGGATTCATTTTTAAAGTATTCTAATGTTGATTGATAATCAGTTAGATCTAATTCAGATCTTCCTTCTATATAAGAAGCATTAGGCAAATATTTTTTTAGACTTTCAGCTAAATGTGATGTACCTCCTGTTATTAATATTTTTTTATTCATTTATAAAAGTATTTTTAATTCTATTATAAAGTTCTTTAGATTTATTTACATAATCTAACCAATTATGATTATTGCTTATAAATGAATCGTGTATTCTTTTCTCTACACCTTGCATAGGATTTTTTCCCCATGCAGGATGATGCCATAAGTGATATAATTCTATCTTAGGATCATCTAATGATATTATGGTTTTAAATCTTTCAACTTTATTCCAGAAAAAAGCATCCTCTATAGAATATCCCCAGAAAAAATGAGGATCAAATCCCCCACATTTTTCAAAAAGATCCTTTGATATTGCAATAGATCCTCCTGGTGCTCCGTATCCACCTTCTTTATATGATTGTTTATTAACAATTATAGATTCTATATCTTCACCGTTAAAATAATCAATCGAGGGAATTTCATTCAGATAATTAACTCTTCTATTATAAAAACACTGTACTACATCATTCAATTCTATTTTATTAAAAACCTCCTCATAGAAATTACTAGGTACTAATAAATCGCAGTCATGAAAATGTAAATATTTGGTATTACTTATTAATGATCCTATATTATGGCAAAAACATTTATTAAATATATTACCAGATGAATTAATCCATCTGTAATGTATATCTGGATTATTAAATTTATCACAATTAAATATAGATTCATTAGAGTTTTCTATAATAATAAAACCTATTCTCTTTGGAGAATTATTAGAAGAAGCTAATAATGTTTCTAATGTTTTTTCTAAATGCATGTATCTCCCTCTGAAAGGAATTATAGTAACCAAATCATACTCATCAATGCACTTATCTACAGTTAATCCATCAAAACATTTAAAAAGCTCTTTATTTTTTTCTTCCGCTAAATTGCTTAAATCATTATAATTAATTGTGGAGATATTAATAAAAAAAGGAAGAGAATTATCGATATTATTTTCGTTTATTATACTAAGATGTTTCCAATATTTAGCTATATCAGTATTATTTTTTTCCATTATATAATCTAGATTATTTTTTTTATATAATTCCATTATAGGGTGTTTATTTGTTATAACTTCCGCTTTTATAATTTCTTTTATTTCTTTATTAATATCGGTATTTTGATTTCTGGGAACGAATCTGTTTAATATTCTTCTTCCTCTTCTTTCCGAAGATATATCTCTTTCAGGTTTTTTCATGAATTAAATATTTAATAAAGTGGGGCCAGATTTTTTACCAACAAATGATTCTTTTATTGTTTTTGAAAGCTCTAATTGATCCATTCTAGTAAATTTATTAAAAAGTGCTTCATTTATATTCATATTCCTAACATCTTTAGATCTATGATTAAGATGTGCTGCTTCTGAAGGAATTCTTAACATACTCTCATCATCCCTACCGAGCAATGATTTAATCATTTCCGTTGTTGCTTTATCTTCCCAGCCATATCTAAAGAAGTTTTCGTTGTATCCTCCCATAGTATTCCAGAACCATTCCTTATTATAAACTAGTATAGCTCCGTATCCACATCCTCTAGACATTGATCTAAATTGAAATACGGGGTCTCTAGGACCACCACCTCTTTTTTTAAAAACATCGAAGTCTTTTGTTCTTATCCAATCGGTAGTGGGATCTTCCGTATTACACCAATAATATGTTTCTGCACCAGCAGCAAATTCGCCTTTGAATTCACTAATAACGGAGAAGTAATTATTTTCAAAAACAAAATCAGAATCCATCAGTACTATTATCTCACCTTGAGCTTCTCTAGCTCCAACATTTCTACACCAACTTAGATTGAATCCTCTATCCTGTGGATCTTTAATTCCTATATGTTTATAAGAAATAATTGAATTACTTTGTTTATAAAAATTATTATCTAAGGATTGCTCTACAATAATAACTTCATAATCAACAAAAGTCTGATTTTTAATACAAGTAAGGCACTCGTTAAAATTTCTATTTCTTAAATGATCGTTTCCCCCTGTGGGAAGTATTATTGATAATTTCATTTAAACTATTCTAATTTTATTAAATAATTCTTTACAAATTCCAATATTTGAAGATAATGGTCTTGGTAAATGACAATCTATATATTCATCTACATTGTAGTCTGTTTTTGGCCATATTGCTTTATCCAATCTTCCTGTAGCATATTTCTCTTCTATCCATCCTCTTTCTAAATGCTTAATAGTCATGTGTTTATTTTTAACAGATTGATTATAAAAGAATTTCTGATCTGTGCCAAATCTTATATTCATTTTCATTAATCTCCTTAGAAAGTCCTGATGTGAATTATCGTTGATTTCTAATAAATCGGAAAAGCTTTGCGTGTCTCCTGCAATATAACACATAGGGTATTGTGGATTAGTTACATACCATCTGTATTTAATAATATCAGAACTGTAAGAAACTATACCTTTATCTCCAAGGGAAGCCACACCATTTTTATAATATTCTTCTGAAATAGGAAGCATATCAATATCTGATATTATAAAAGGAGCATCTAATAGCTTAGCTGCCCAAAATCTAATACATTGTGCTTGTTGAGCTATACTCCATTCAGGTATTGATTCAAGGTATATTACCTTTCCGTGTTCATGTACGCTCTCTGGTGGAGTTTGTTTATCAATATAAAGTAGTACTGGTTCTATACCTATTCTTTTCCATGCTTTTGCTACGTAAGGCCAAAAATCAATATATTCGGGATTCGAATCGGAGCTGACTACAGCATATTTTAATTCCATAATTATCTTATCCTGAAATTACGATTTTGATTCGTATTTCTATGAACATTTCTTGACTCTTGATAATGTTCTATTACTGGGGATGTTCCTGGATACATTGTTTTCATATGATCGAATATGAATGTGTATTCTGGTGGTAGATTGAAATAATCGATCTCGCTCATTTCTCGATGAGCTCTTTGCATATTTTTTTGCTCCCATGTTTCTGGTTTCATTCTTTCTGCTGGTGTGGCTTCGTTTAGTTCTATCCATCTATCAACAAATCTTTTAACCTTATCATTATTCTTTAGAAAGATAGTTCCTGATAATGCCTCATCTTTCCTCCATCTGAAGTCTTGTGTTCTATATGCTATATCGCAAGTAAGATCTGGTATAAGACTAGGGTATTGTTTAAAGAGTGCATCAACATCAACATATAGTAGATCTTGATTTCTATCATTTAAACATTTCTTAATAAAGCGTGATTTGTAATGGGTGTTGGCTTCCCAGGAACCTAAATCCTTAATGTCTTCTATATAAAAAGGAATACTAAAGTTTTGCAAAGTCTTCTCAAGATTACCAGCGAGAACTTCATATTGTGTGCTCTCAGTATAATAAGCTATTACTAAAAATTGGGGACTCATAAGATTATCATATATAAAGTATTCATAGCCTGGGATTTTAAAGATAAAAATTTTAGACGGGTTCCACAGAATAGTTTCAGTATTTAAGAAATATTTTCAATTTGTGAATAATTTTCACTAATTTAAGATATAATATAATGTATTAACAACATTACATGAAAGAATTGAAGCCTTATTGGTTTTTAGAATCACCAATAGATACAGAATATAGATATTATATTCTTATGGCTTATTTAATGAGGGTCAAAGAGAGCTTTAAAACACAAGGATTTGAGAAGTATTTCAAGAATCTAATTGCAATAAAAAAAGATTTAGAGAGCTTTGATAAAAAAACAGAGCTAACGCAAAAGACCCTGTCTAAAATGACAGATGAGGAAAGGAGTCACATGTATGATATGCTTGATAAAAATCTTGATAATATAGAAGAAATTGAGAATATTGTAAAAAATTCAATCAAAGTAATCAATGAGTTTCTTGATGATAACAGAGAATTTTATGAAAGATATAATTCATTAGTTGATGTTGAAAGCTATTGTGCTAAATATAATCTCTGGGATCAAGGATTTTTAGTTGTAAGAAAAAAGGGAGAGGAATACATGAGAATATTTAGCTGGTTCTTTTCTATAGTTAAAGTTGCAGGAAAAGAGAATGTAGCTTTATTAATGACTGAATTATTAGATCCTCTATGTAACACAACAAAAGATATTGCTAAGATAAAAAAATTTCTAAAAGAAAATATAAAAGACTTTTCCACACAGTATGATTGTGTGTTAGTCGCTGATGTATCTAAGGATATTGATTTAGAAATAGGAACAGAGCTAGGAAAGGAAAAATCTATAGATCTTATTATGAATAAGTTTAAGAGCTAAATCAGTTTTTAGCTCGATTTAAAGCCTCTAACTCTTCTCTTTCATCATCAGTAAATTCAAACCTATCGAACGGAAATTTTTCCACATCAAATATTCGAACCTTCTCATTACCCATTTCATCCTCTGTAACAACTTCCACCTTAGTGCCTTTTCTATTTATATAAAAATCTGCTCCTCCACCATTAGTAAAAATCTTATTTCTTATAAATAGTAATCCTCCACCAGGCATTGTTTTTTCTGGCTCGTATTCGCCTGCTTCTATTATTCTTTCTATCTCAGGTATAACTTTAGCTACTTTTACAAATGGCATTATTGCTAATTCTTCAATTTTTGATATTCCTAAGTTGGATGATAAAAATTCAAGAATTTCTTTTTTTAGATTTGGTTTTTCTATAAAAACAGCTTCTAAATCGTCACAAAAACTTTTACTACTATAACCATCTTTTGGATCGTTAGATGTGTAAGCAAATGGTATTGAATATGTCTGCTCCATATTTCCTGCAGCAGAACTTTCGTCTAAATTAAATTGATTAAATGTAAAGATCCTTCTCATAATCCTGATGTAAGTGTTATTTTTTTTCTCTCCTCAAATCCCATAGATTGTGAATTTATTAGATCCTTTCCTATTTTCTTTAAATGTTCCTGTGGAAATTTATCAAAGCTTGGCTCTCCTGGTTTGGTTTTATCATTAGGCATACATTCAACAAAATATTCAGAAGCTTTTGGTTCTATATAACACCCGTTTTTATTACATGTTATAAGATCGCCTTCTTGGCATTGATACTGTGACCAAGTTGGCTCTAAGTAATCTATATCACCCATTTTACCTTTAACATCATAAGATATTAAGATATTTACAGAAAATGGATTAGTAACGCTATAACAAGCACCATCTCCTTCTAATCCATAAAAGCTGGGAAAAGCATCTGTAAAATTGTCTATCTTTAAAATTCTTGCCATTACTACATATATATCAGATTCCCACGGGTAAAATGATATATACATTAAAAGCATATTAAAATGACTATTCGTAAATATTCACAATTTCTGGCAGAATCTAAAAATGCTTCATTAAATGTATCGTACAGTAATGAAATGTCAATTTTAGAAAATGAATACCTTAAACTTAAGTCTGAGGGATTAAACGAGGAAGAAATAAATGAAAATATTTTTGCTTCACTTTTAGGATCCTTGGGAGGTGGTTTTACTGACACTTTTAAAGATTATGTTATTGACTGGGCAGCAGAAAAACTTGGTATTGAAGCATTCGATGAAATGGGACAGCCAACATTCTTTTATCAAGTAATACGAAACATTATTGAGCAGGTGCATTTCACAGATCTTGGCAGTTATTTTGGTAAAGGATCTTGTAAGTTCTGGTCAAGAGCAGTTGTAGAGGGTCTTTCTGAAACATTACAAGAAAGAGGAATAGAATATCTATTACCTAGATTAGGTTTAAAAATGGATATGCAAAGTGGAATGGGAGCAACTATAGCAGCAGGACTAAGAGAGGCTTTAACGAATGCAGCTAACAACACAGCATTCATGAACAATATTGAAACTATGATTGGAGATAAAATTTGTGGATTCAATCTTGGAGATGTTATAAGTGGTAAAAACGTTACAGATGTAGATAAGCAAAAGATAGCATCAGAAATACAAGGAGCAGAAAATAAAGATCCTAATATATTCACTAAAGCTGCTAAAAGTGGACTATCAAGTATTTTAAATTTCGCTAATTAATATGAATCAGAAGAACGTAAAAAAAAGAGAAGTACTTAGCTATAAAGACTTTATGAAAGTGGCTAATGATCCTTGGAACCCGGAGAATCTTAGTAAAGAAGACAGAACTGGATTACATAAAATAAAACCAGAATCTGCTTATGATTATGTTGGTTATAAAGACGCAATCTTTAATGGATTTTCTAAAATAGATTATCCTGGATATGGGGCAACAGAAACAGGAAGCGGAGCTTCTATAGGTGTAACTGAATAAAAAATAAAAAATGGATAAAAAAATATTATCATTCGAGGAGTTTACCTCAAGAAAACCTTCTGAAATGCCGGAAGATGATTTTTTGACAGATTTTGAAATAGAAGAGGAAGAAGAAGAGGAAGAAGAATCTGACGAAGACGAAGAGGAATCAGAAGAGGACGAAGAGGAATCTGACGAGGACGAAGAAGAATCAGAAGAGGACGAAGAAGAATCAGAAGAGGACGAAGAAGAATCTGACGAAGACGAAGAAGAATCAGAAGAGGACGAAGAGGAATCTGACGAGGACGAAGAGGAATCTGACGAGGACGAAGAGGAATCTGACGAGGACGAAGAAGAATCTGACGAGGACGAAGAAGAATCAGAAGAGGACGAAGACGAAGAAGAATCTGATGAAGACGAAGAAGAATCTGACGAAGACGAAGAAGAATCTGACGAAGACGAAGAAGAATCCGAAGACGACGAAGAAGAATCCGAAGACGACGAAGAAGAATCCGAAGATGACGAAGAAGAATCCGAAGATGACGAAGAAGAATCTGAAGAAGATGAAGAAGAATCTGAAGAAGATGACGAAGAAGATACAGAAGAGGAAGATGAATCTGAAGAAGATGAAGAAGAATCTGAAGAAGATGACGAAGAAGATACAGAAGAGGAAGATGAATCTGATTTAGAAGAAGAAGATGATACTTCTGAGAAGGTTATAAGATTCGATAATTTCTTTAATTAATCACATTAAATAATAAAAGATGTAAAGCCTAGATTATAATCTGGGCTTTTTCTTTTTATACAGATATATATTGGTATGGATATTCCTCTATTAGAAAAATTTGTTTTTAAAGGCGTAAAAGGAAAAGAAAGGCCCTTGACAGTAGTGATCCTTACCACAAAATTAGGTAGGAGTTTAAAAAATGCACCAAGCACAGATAAAATAATGAAAATTTGTGAAGAAAGAGGTGTTAGGTGTATAATTATAGACACAGAGAAAGGATCTATACAAAAAACAACCAAAGGAACTTTTTTAATATCAAGTAGAGGAGGAAAACAACAAGAAATTTATTTAGACAGAACAGTGGTTCTTACAAGAAGATCTGCAATAAAAAACAATGCAGCTAAAGGATTCTTTAAGAAAATGGAGGAATTGGGATTCCCTTGTGTAAATTCTTACGATTCTGTTATCATGTGTGAAGATAAATTACAAACCACTAGAAAATTACAGTTAGCAAAAATACCTGTTCCTAAGACTGCTCTTATATCATCTGAGGCTGATATAGACAAAGCTTTAGAAGATGTTGGTGGTACTTATCCAGTTGTCTGTAAATTCTTATCTGGTACTAAAGGAATTGGAGTTTTTATGATAGATTCAAGACCTTCATTAGTCTCTACCCTTCAAGCATTATGGTATTTGTCCCCAGATACTGAAATAGTTCTACAAGAAAAGATTGATGCTGAATATGATCTTAGAATACATGTAATTGCTGAATCTGATGGTATGTCTGGAAGAGAGTACAAAGTCATTGCAGCAATGAAAAGAATCAAGATTGAGGGGGATTTTAGAACTAACTTCTCACTAGGAGGTGACACTGAAACAGTAGATCTTTCACCAGAGATTGAAAGAATAGCAATTGAATCTGCAAAAGCTACTGGATGCCTATGGTGTGGAGTAGATATTATTGTAGAGAAAGACAATGAAAATAAACCTTATGTACTTGAAGTTAATGCTTCTCCTGGTACAACTGGTATAGAAAAAACAACTGATATACCAGTAACTGATATGGTATTGGATTTCTTATTAGATAAAAAGAATTGGGTTAAACCTAAAAAAACTGCAGGATTTAGAGAGATGGTTACTATTTCTGGAGTTGGTACTTTTGTTGGTAAACTTGATACAGGAAACGGAGCTAACTCTTGTTCTTTACATGCAGATTCTATTGATGAAACAGATGGAAGTGTATATTGGAAATTAGGAAACCAAGAATTCGTAAACAAAATTATAGGTCAATCTAAAGCAGAGGTAGGTGAAAAAATACACCACAGATCGGTAGTTAATCTTGATGTTGATTTTAATGGTATAGTTTACAAGAAAGTTAAATTCTCTTTAGTAGATAGAACAGAAAAAAGCACACCTTTATTGCTTAATAGAGATTTCTTAAGTGCTGCTGGTCTTATTGTAGATCCATCTGAGGATTTTGTTATCAGTGATAGACCTAAAGGTTATTCACCTAAAGATGCTAAAGGAGATCCAATAGCAGGTGTTAAGGTGATAAAAGCTAACAGAAATAGCGAAGAAGAGGTTTTATAAATCTTAAACATGAATTCGTATTATAAACTTGGTATTTTAGATGTCATGAAAGAAGATTTAGATAGGCCTAGATCTTTTTCACATTTACCCAATTATATTAAAAAAAATTACCCTGGATGGCGTTTACCAACAATAAACGAATTAAAATATTTATATAATTTACATAAATTAGGATTATTAAATTTTGTAGATTCCGAAAAAATAGATACTTTAGGAATAAAGAACTACAAACAATCTATTTGGGATATAAATACTAATATTGGATATAAAGACATGACAGAAGTTCAATACTGGTCATCTACACACAATAATAGGAATGGAGGGGAATTTGTTGTTTCTTTTGATACAGGTCAAGTAAATATGATGATTCCAGCAGCTCCAAGGTTTGTTAGACTTGTTAGAGATTCTATTTAGAAGATTCTAAAAATAATCTAACTACATCTTTTCTGTATTCTATTTGATTTTCTATAATCTTTGAGTTCTTAAGAGCTAATTTGCTTCTTTCTATAACAGAATCTGGTACTAGTCCTTTAAATGTGTCTTTAAGAATTTTCTTATTCTTTCTTTCCTCAAAAGGAAGGCTCAAAGCAAATCTCACAATATCATGATTTAAGAATGGACTTCTTAATTCTAGTGTGTGAGCCATTGATAGCTTATCTAATCTTGGTAGATGATAATAACTTAATTCATGAAAGATATCAGATTGCTGAGAATCATATTCATTAATTCTTCTGTATCCTCCAAATAATTCATCTGCTCCATCTCCTGATATTACAATTCTTGTATTAGATCCTTTTTTAATAGCATCAAATAAATGATACTGAGGAACTACACTACCCATATCAACAGGGGATTCGTTCCATTTTTTGTAGATCTCCTTCAGATTTTTTTGACCTTCCTCACTTTCTAAATCAATTGAATAGTTTAATCTTTTAGATTCTATATTCCAATAGTACTCACAATCTTTTACGTATTTCTCGTCTTCTCCGTTAGAGATAGAATAGAAATCTACATCAGCATCAAGCTTCAATAAAAGTCCTGCAATTATTGCCGAATCCAATCCACCTGATAGAAGAAGAGATGTTGGATAGTTTTTAGATAAAAGCCTAGCTTCTACTGATTTCTCCATCTTTTCAAAAAGCCAATCACATCGATCATCATATGTTCTTAGTCCTGCATCAAAATAATGGAAGTTATAATAAGGATCCGAAACCTCTACTTTTATTGGATGATCTAAACTCCATCTGTAGAATCTGTTTGGCTCTAATTTTTTAATATTTGCTATAGGAGTCTGTGCATTTGGAAGATATCCAAATTTTACTACACCACTAAAAAATGATTCATCAATCTGTAAATTCTCTCCTGGTTCAAATAGTCCTTTTATTTCTGAACATATTTCTCCAGAATCGTTTCTGTATAGGGATTTTTTTCCTAATGGATCTGTGAAAGCAAATATTTCTCTTTTATTAGTGTCAACTAATGTTATAGCCCAAAAGCCATCCCAGGCAACAATGTGCGGTTCAAATAAAGCTTGAAGCATACCAACACTACCAAAATTAAAAGAACTGAATAGATTTTGTAAATATGCTGTGTCAGATTCAAAGTCTCCATAATTAAAAATCTCACCATTGAACAGTAACCATCGGTCTTCTCCAATTTGTATTGGCTGTGACCAACTATCACCATCTACTGTTTGGATTGGTAGTCTGTGGTGTACTAAACATAAGTCGTCTTTATAAACTGTACTGTGTTCTATTCCTCTATGAGCTATGGATAATATTCTTTGCTCACTTGGTCTTTTTGCTACTAAAATTCCACACATATTTAATTCTTTCTAATTTCGTTTTTAAAGCGTACTACTGACTCCAAATCAAAGTTATTAGTGAAAGACCTTATGTCTACTCCTAAGTCCTTTAGAAGCAAAGAAAAGGATCTAAAAAGAGCCCTTTCTTCTTCTGCTCTAGAGTCGTCATTATCCCAAATATCTTTAGTTCTTGATCGTCCAGATTCTCCTTCGACTACTATAATTCTTACATTTTTAAATAGTCCTCTTTTGTGAAAATTTATAAGATCTTGTTCTGCTTGGGTCTTTGTGACTCTTCCTTGAAATACACCCCAAACAGAGTTAGTTAATATTCCTCTATCAACTAATAATTTTGGTAGATATCCTGACTGTTCTAATTCATGAAGCATTACTTCCTTTCCTAGACCAAACCAATGAATATCTTCTGATTGCTTACCAAAATCCCATGTTGAGAAATTAGAATTAAAATCGAATTTGAAAACAGGAAGTGTATCCTGTTTTTGTGCTAGGTATGTTTTACCGGAATTTCTTGATCCTTCTAAAATAATAAGGGGCATAATCTTTTGTTTATGATTATACCCCAAATATAAGTAAAATTTCGATTATTTCAGATCAACAGTGTCAGATCTAACGTATCCGAATTCCCGCCCTGACATTTTTGTAGGAAATTGTACTTTATACCAAGTCTTGTCTCCAATTGCAGGGCTTTTAACTACTTGACTAGATACAACTACACCAATCTGGCTAGATTTATTAGTGTGTTTATAAATTAGGTTATTAATCGCTCCAGTGTTAGCCATTGCTGATGATCTTACATTAGTATACCCATCTCCTGAACTAGAAACAAAAGCTTTCTTAGATTGAGCAACCTCTGCTTTTTCGCCAGAGATTTTAAATGATGCGTTTCCTGTTACAAAATCTTTAAGTGTAATGGTTTTTCCGTTATCAAATTTAATATTTCCCCCTGTAGCATATGCTCCATTAAATTTCTTTCCTGAAGAAGAACCAAACGTAAGTCTAAAATTATTAAATATATTTCCCCATTCCTTTCCTCTCCACCAAAAGACATAAGGAGATTCAGTATCAGTTGTTATTTTTATTTCTGCCCCAGCTCCGCTTGCTTTTATTGATGTTACTATTTCAGCCAATTGTTTATTAGTTAATTTTGCTACAGTTTTAACCTCTACTGGTGCATCTTTAGATTTAGCATACTCTGCTCCAAATTCACTATAAGCTTTTCTTATGTATCTGTTATCTTTAGGCCCTGTAGCATCTAAATGATTAGTTTTTGCCCAATCTGCATGTTTTTTAATAACCCATGCTCTGAATTCATTTCCTTTTGCAGCATCAGTAAAAGCTGTTGCTGGATATTCTTGTTTGGCAACTTTAGGTTTCTCTGTTTTAGATTTCTCTGTTTTAGATTTTCCGTCATTACTACCAGAATTATCTGAAGAACTACTTGAACCTGAAGAACTATTATCTTTCTTATTTAATTCCTCTCCCGCTGCCCCCTCATCAAATTGCTCATTCATTTTGCTTTTAATAAAATTTGAGAATGTTATTAATCTGCCGTGTGTATTTTCTTTACTCTCTGACATCTTATACATATTAATTGCAGCAATAAATGCTGGAGTAATATCACTTCCTTTGTCGGATTTTAATTCCGGTGCCTCTTTAGTAGCAAGACCTGCTTTTACTGCTCTTATTACTTTCTCTGTGTTTGTTCCAAAACTTCCTGATACATTAGTGGGATTTTTATAAACATCTTTCCAAGCAGCACTTTTATTAAGTACGTCATATTTTTTAAATTTAGCATAAATAGTATTCTTAACCTGTATAACTATTTTACCTTCTTTAGAATCCCTAGCATATGGTTTGCTTGATGGCTTAATTATGTCTCCTGTTAATCCTGATGTTCCACTAGATCCTGAAGATCCCGAAGATCCAACTACAGATTGAGAATTTCTTATAAGATCGTTTAACATAGCTTTAGCTTCGTCAAATGCTGTATTAGCACCAATAATAAAGTTGTTGGTTTCTGTGTCTTTAAGATCTGAAAGATATTTGGTATCGGCCTCTTGTTTTTTTTCTGCCCATTCTTTCTGTGCAGCAAGAAAATCATTAGAAGCAGTAGTATAAAGTCCTCTAAAAATCTTTATCTCAGCCGAATCCGCAGGATCTGTAGCAGTGCCTGCTTCAAGGTTTCTTCCTTCTTTATCCTTTATTAACTCAATCTTAGAATTAATTTTTAAAATTATTTCTAAAATAGCATTAAATTTTGTTTTATAAGTGGAAGCACTTTGATGCCCAGATTCTCTGTTTTTTATTGTCTGATCAATATTAAAAATTTCAGATTGAACTTGTGATTTTAATTGATCAACTGCTCTAATAAAAGGTCTAATTTTAAAATCCGTATCCCCTTCGACCTCTGTAGTAGTACCGTCAGTGCTACTAGTAGATACTCCAAATTTCTCTTCTCTATTACCTTTTCTTCTTTCCTCTTTCTTTTTTCTTCTTTCATCCTTGTCCTCATACATTTCATTATAAGGTGATTTCATGCTTTCGAGTAATGATATAAAGTTTTTGCTTAGCATTTTATTTTATTATTTTTTATTATTTTTTAGCCTTTAGTTCTTCTAATGTAGTATTAAAGCTAGTTATAGAAGATTTTAGATAACCAATACAATTTGTTAAAGATGCTGGTTGGCTCATTTCCGAAGGGTATTTTTTCTTTAAATTTTCATAAGCCTTCATTAATAATTCCATTCCCTCTTTTGCTTTATCGTAAATAGGAATTAATTTATCCTTAGAAGCAGCAGAACCTCCTATTTCTGTATAAGCTTGATCAAATAAACCCCTCATAGAAGCTATTAAAGCATCTATATTAGCAGGAGTTCCAGTTGATAGAGTTTTGTAACCCTGATCTATTTTAGCTAATACTGCATCTCTTAAAGTTTTTTCTGGTATAGAAGTAGTGAATGTAATTATTTTGTTGTTAATATTGTCTATTATAAGCTTTAAATACTCTTGTGATTTCTTACCTTCATATTCAATCGCATCTTCATTAATATGAACATTTGTATATTTATTAGCTTGTTGTAATAGTGATTCAAAAACTGGATTATATCCTAAATATGGATTTCTCATTTTGTAATTTTTATTTATATATCTTATTTTTCAAGACTTTCCATCTTTTTCTGTGCTACTGATTTCTTTTGCATTTCTGCAACCTTCTTCTGTAACTCTAATGCTTGTTGGCTAATCGAATCGCTTTTTTTAAGGGTACCGTCTTGTTCTCTTTTTACAAGATTTGCTATTGCAAGATCTATTTCAGAAATCTTTTTATTAATCTCTAGCATCTCTTTTTCTGCAGTGGTTTTTACCTGTAGATCTTTACCCTTTTGTTGCGCAGATTCTTGTTCTGTAATAAAATTCTTTAATTTAATAAGAGCCATGCTTTCTACTTTTCATTTCTTTTTCTATTGTAGATATTCTATTTCTTAACCTGTCCATAGGTTTTTTCATATAATATCTAATATTAATTTCTTCTTTATCAAAAGAAGGAATTATCCAATCTTGGCCTTCTTTCTGAGCTTTCTTAATTGAATCTCTTACTGAATCTATTGCGCTAGTATACTTATACTGTAAATCATAGAAGAAAGACTTTATTTGTGTGTAATAATTACCAATATCTTTGTCATTTAAATTTTTACAATGCAAAGCAGCTTCTTGTGGAGACATATCTAAGAATGTTAAAACATCATTACTGACCTTTTCAGGTACAGTTATTTTAGGTACTCTATCGTCGCCTTCACCAAATTCGTTATATACTGATGATTTTTTATTTGAGTCTTGTACAAGTTTATCAAACTCAGCACTTAATTGATCCAGATATGTTTTTTCTTTGTAAGGCTTTATATTTTTTATAAGCTTTTCTGTGGTATCTTTTTCTATCTTAGCAAGTTCTGAGCTAAAAAATGCTTGTAATTTAGGATTATCTTCTATGATATTATTAGCATCTTTAATTAAAGAGTTAATCTCCTGTCCTTTTAAAGAAGCATAAGTCCTAGATTGTCTATTAAGATTTGTTATTGCAAATCTATATTCTGGACTATTATCTTTAGGCATATTCCATATTTCTTTTTCTACTGAAATAGCACTATCAACATCTTCCTCTCTAGCTTTTTTAATATCTTTTAGTAGAGATTCAAGCTTACCTCTTCTTCCTGGGGTACCTCCGAAACCTTTAAAAAATGAAGAAAATATCCCTTCATTTAAAGAATCAAACTCATTTAATTTCTTAATTATTTTCATATTATGGATTAACATTAGATCCCAATGATTGAATCATATCAGAAACTTGTTTGTGTACATCTTTAAGATTTCCAATTGTTTCTGCTGAATGATTTCCTTTCATTATATGTGTAAATATTGCCTTTTCTAATAGTCTAAGATCCCTTAATTTATCTTCTGGTTTACCAACACTTCCTGATATTTGTTGAAAATCTTCATAAAATCCTTTCTCCGGATCATTAACAAATACGTCTCTTGATGGTGTAGATCCTGGTGCAACTGGTGCAACTTTTGAAAGTGCATTAACAGCTTGATTTGCTTTAGTCTGTGCCTGAGCTACATTTTGTTTTGCTTGTTCAGTACTAACCCCAAAGAAATCTTCTAATTCTTGAGATCTTCTAGAGCTCTTAGCTGTTACTGCTTTAATCTTATCGTATCTGTCATTTTTAGTCTCTAATACATCCGTTGCTCTTTGTGCATTGAAGTATTTTTTCTTTCTATTGCTATCTTTAACTAGATCCTTAACTTTAGTCTCTAAAGCATCAAAAATGTCGCCGTGAGCTTTGTTTAGCTCCTTCATTCTTTGATTTAGGCCGTTTCTTGACTGTTCAATATCATTACTAAATTCTTGATAACTAGGATTATTTTTATCTCTATCTAAAGCTTTTTGATCTTGTAAAAGAGCATAAAAATTATTATAGATTTCAAATTCTTCTTGGTTGTATTTAAGCTCTTGTTCTTTCATTTGTGTTAACACGGTTTTTATAGTGTTTACATCACCGCCAAAAGCACCGCTAAGAAAATTCATGATTCTATCACCAAGACCCTCATTTAATTCTGTTACTGCTAGAATTATTTCTCCTTCAGAAAGTGTAGAGAATAATTGAGAATTTTTAAGAACCTCTACAGTGTGTTGAACGTTTCTATCGTTTTCTAATAATGTTCTTTTAGCTGATTGAAACTGATTTACGTTTTCGAATAACATATTTTCGCTTTTATTGTATATATCCTAACTAAACCTTGAAACAAAGAAAAAGGTCTCCCGAGAGAGACCTTTTCTAGTATTATACTGTTATATCGATTAGATAATAGCAGTAGCAGTTCCAACATTAATGTGGAAGCAGAAATACATTGTTTCTGGGTGGTGACCAGCCTCAACTAAAGAGTAACGAGATTTAACCGCGATCTTAGGAGACATAGTACCTTCAGAGATTGTTTGGATTGATTCTGCCATCATGTAAGGCATGAATTTCATACCTGGCTCATCATCAGCACCTTTTCTACCAACTAATACTCTAGTGTCACCGAATGACATGTTCTGATCAACATATACAGTCATACCAGCAAGTGAACCTACAGGGTATAATGTACCGTTGTTTTGAGTAAGGGTGTTAGTAAATGGAGCGAATGTGAACTGACTGATGTCTTGTAATGCAGACGCAATTTGAGAGTTTGTAACGATAAAGTTACCAGGACCTCTACGACCTCTATTAGCTACCACGTTAGCAGCTGCTAAGATACGGCTGTAAAGTCTTCTTTGAACTGTTGATAAGTTCTCAAAAGTACCTGAAGCTGGACCAGCTACTGGACCTGGCTTAGAACCACCTGTGATAGCAGTACCTTGTTTACCGATGTAAGCAGGAACTGTATAAGTAGCAGCACCACCAATAACTAAGTTTAAGTTAAGGTTTGTATTCTCTGTTAAGAAGAATTGAGAGTGGTTAGACCACCCAAGAGCAAATCCTCTTGATAAGATGTGCTTGTTAATAGCTTGAGAAACCTCATTAACCAATGCGTTCTCGATCATAGAAACTACGTCGATACCGAATTGTTTGTTAAGATCTTGAATTTGCTCAGTAGTAACAGAAGCAGCAACTTGGAAAGTACCAGCTTCAACGAACTTAGTGAAAGTAGATAAACCTAAAGACTTGTAGTAAGTAGATTCACCTGTTCCTCTTGACATTGGATCGTAGTTAGTAGTACCATCTACATAAGGTCCTTGGAAAGGATCAGTGTTGTTTGGACCAGCTCCTGAGAAACCTTGAATATGATCTTCTAAAGTTTTAACAAGAGTTGCAGAGCTACTAGAATAACCAACTATACCTGAACCTTGTGAAGTAGAAATAACTGAATTAGCAGTAACAACATCAGCAATTGAATCGCCAGATGTTAATGCTGTTACTCTAAAAATTGGGAAACCATCGATACGAGAGTAACCAACAAATTTAGTAGTAGCATATTTAGATGCGTCAGCTTGAACCCAAAGGTAATATGTTGTACCAACAACTAAAGTTGTTGCTGGTGAAGCTACTGCTGTTGGCACTTTAATAACGTCTGGTGTGTTAGCAACGTTATTAGTTGCAGAATCAGTTGAAGATCCAGTTAAAGTACCACCTGCATATACGTAGTCTAAGTAAGATAATACTCCTGTAGGACCACTCATTGGGATAACAGGCACGATGTCAAAACCTACGGTTTTAGCAGCTACTTGAATAGCCAATGGAAGTAATGATGGGAATTTATCACCAGAACCAACGTATGGACGACCAGCGTTGTAAGTATTATTATAGTAAAATCCACCAGGACCGTTACCAGCGGCACCACCTGAGTAGTTTGTTGGAGGAGCGATTGCGCCCATACCATTCATTACACCTAGAGAGTTATAAGCTCCGGCAGATTCGTTTAATGAGTGAAAGTGGCAATATTTAGATAACCACTCTACCTTTGTACGATCAGTCATACCGGTCTTACTCTCTATGATTGGAGACCACGTTTCGTAGATCTCATTTTGATTTAAGAGTTCCATATTTTAAATTATTTTTTAAATCTTTTTTCTAGCTCTGCTGCAATATTCTGCATGTAAGAATTACTTACTCCAGTATTTACAGGGTTGCTAATATTTTGGGATTCGTTTATCTGTTCTAGATTAGCTACTGGTGAAGAAAGTCCTCTTGTTCTCCAGAAGTGATTGATCTGATAAGGAGTCTCTAATTTGTAGAATTTACTCTGAGCAACAATTGATGCTTTTTGTGATTCATTTAAAGATCCCCATGAAGATGTTAAATCAGCTGGCATCATATCAAGGAATTTTTCACCTGAGTTAACTTGTTCAGTTAAAGCAGATCCCATAATTTGAACTACATCCGTACCCGAATTATAGTTCTGCTCATTAAGAGCTTTTACGACCTTTTGTTTTTCGGCCTCGTTTAAAGATATAAATCCTTTCTTAGTGTTGTTATCCACAAGTTTTAAGAAAGCATATTTATTTTCGTTAATAATTTGATCAGTCTTTTTAGTGCTAACAGATTCGATTAATTTGTCAACTTTAGATGAAAGATCTGTGTAATCTCCAGAGAATCCTGAAGTTCTCTTACCTTCGTTAATAGATTCATTAACTTTCTTAGTAAGACTGTTTTTAGTAGCTCCACCATTATTAATAGATTCTGCTAAATATTCTGTGTATTCAATACCATTTTTAACTTTTTCTGAAATATAATCAGAGTAGTTAATATTTCCGTTTAATTTTTCTCCTAAGTAATCAGAATAAGAAATATTCTTATCTAAGTTCTCTGCAAGATAATCAGAATAAGAAATATTCTTATCTAAGTTCTCTGCAAGATAATCAGAGTAAGAAATGTTCTTATCTAAATTTTCAGCTAAATACTCAGAGTAAGAAATGTTTCTATCAAGATTTTCTCCTAAGTATTCAGAGTAAGAAATGTTCTTATCTAAGTTCTCTGCAAGATATTCTGAATAAGTGATATTTTTATCTAAGTTCTCAGCTAAATATTTGCTATAAGCAATATTATTATCTAAGTTATCTGCAATGTATTCAGAATAAGAAATATTGCCGTCTACGTGCTCTGCTAAGTATTTAGCATAGGAAATAGCTTTGTCTAAGTTCTCAGCTAAATATTTATTATAAGAAATAGATCCTTCTAAGTTATCTGCAAGATAATCTCCGTGCTTAATAGATGACTCTAAATTCTCAGCAAGATATTCAGAATATTTTTCAAGTCTTTGAATTCTTTCTTCTAATCCTGAATCGCTTTCGCTATTTATATAAGGAGTTTCTTTAGAAACTGATCTTAACTCATTTTTTAATGAATCCATTTCCCTTTTAAGGATTAATGAATATTCGTTTAGTTCTTCTGCAGTGACAAAATTATTGTCCATATTCTTTGAATTATTTACGTTTTCTTTTAAAAGTCTAGAGATTCTCTCCGTATCTTTTATTCTATATATCTGAGTGTTAGAATTTTTTCTAAGCCCAAAACTTTCATTTATATTAGTTAATGAAGAAATAATTGAATCTTTTACAGATTCAGATGGCATATGAGATCCTAAACTTTCGTAAACCCTTTCTAATTGAGCATTTTCGAATCCAGGATCAGCAACTAGATCATATGTAAAAATTTTCTTAATTTCCACTTTTTTATTCTCTTTAACATTACCAGCTGCTCTAGATGATATAGAAATAGGAACACCTGCATCAATTAAGCTCTTAGCAATTTTACCTGCTGGTGTATCTAAAAGTTTTACCTTGATTTTTACGTTTCTATCCTGCTTATCATAATTAAGATCTGTGATAACGTGAGAAATATTTTTCAAAGAAACATCAAACTCTTTAGGGTGATCTAATTCACCAACTAATCTATTTTGTTCTATTTTTTTCTTTAAGTAATCCAGATGAGGAAGATATTCATTTTCCTCGTATATTCTGTGATTAGAGTTTTCAACTCCAAATACAGCAGCTACACCTTCTAAGAAATATTCTCCACCCTCTTTAGTTGTCTTAAGATTGTTAGATGATTTTTCTAATATTAATACGTAGTCTAGATTTTTTTCCATTTTGTTATTTCTTTATATATCTTATTCATCTTCGGAATCTTCTCCTGACATTTTAGCTTCTACTTGCTCAGTTATTTCCCCCATATTATCAGATAATAATTCTAGATCTTGTTCGGTAATATGTGTTAGATTTTCTCTAAGTTTTGTTGAATTCTTATCTAATTTTTGAAGTGCATCTACACAAGTGTCTTTTGCTCCTTCGAATGTTATTGATCCTCCATCTCTATTAGGATCCTTAGTTTTAAAGCTAGGAGGGAAAGAAGGAAGATCATCCATATCTGTTACTATATCTTTAAAGAATCCAGCAACTCCTTGTGATGTTGTTATTCCATTAATATCTCCAACTAAATCATCTCCATCGAATGAGCTGTAATCTTGTTTCATTTTTTCCCATACTGATTCTGCTTTTCCATCTCCGTTGTCAGTGAATGTAGCTCTACATAGAATTAATGTGGAATAAATAGCTAACATGTCTTGAGATGATATTACTCCTCCCATACTGTTATAAAGTCCTCTAGCCATTCCTTTCACTGCAACTGGTTCAATATATCCATTATATACTAATATTGATACTGGCTTTCTGTCACTTCCGGCCCATTTAGCAACTGCTGCACCACCTATAATTCCTCCGCCCCATAAAATAGTAGCTCCTGCTGCTGCAGAAAGACCCCCTGCTGCTGCAGTTCCTAATGTTGCTGCTGTTCCTATTCCTGCTCCTACACCAGCTGCTGTTACTGCACCTGGAGCTGCTATTGCTATTGCTGTTCCAGCAGTAGCAACGCCTATGCCTATAACGATACCAGAAACTACTGCTCCCTTAGCTACATCCCCCCACCAATCACTCCAACTTTCGTCATAGAATACTGTGTAAGTTCCGTCTTCTACAGGTTTTAATCCTTTCCATTCAATATCTCCAGTTCCTCCAGTTCCTCCAGTTCCTCCAGTAGCTCCTATACAATCAACTAATGTGTTACCTAAGATTGAATCTTTAACACAACAGTCAATTAACTTTTTATTAGTAACTGTAGCTCCTGTAGCTCCTGCATCTGTTGTTGTTCCTGTTGCTAGGTTTTTAATTGATGCGAAAACCCCTTGTTCGTCTAATTTAGAGAATTTATATGATTCTTCAATAACAGAATAAAAATCCTCAAAAGAAAGGATTGGTGATCCTTTAATTTCTTCTCTTTCTTCTATTTTATCTTCAATTGACATTTCCCAATAAAGGCTTTCTTTAGCATCTACTGACGTTGGTTTGTAACAAACTTTATCTACATCATCTGAAGTTAAAGCCAAGATAGTATCATACATATCTTTTGTTAATTCACCGTCTATTTTTAATGTGTTTTTAGAAACGTATGACCAAACAATATTAACTACCTTTGCAGTAGCACTTCCATATTTTTTATCTGCACCTCCATATTTAGGCAGATATTCAGCTACTGATGGAAGTATTTCCATTAATTTACTTTGGATAGTCCCCACCTCATTGCATTTTTTACCTAATTGTACAGGGAATGTACATTCTGTTGTTGGTACCGGTACCGGTGGCTTTGGTTTTGGTTTTGGTTTTGGCTTAACCTCTTCTTCTTCTTTTTCTTTTTCAACTTTTTTAATATCTACACATATTCCTTTTGATTCGTCATATTTTTTACCTGGAGGACATACTGGTGTTACCACTGGTGCAGGTGTGACATTATTATTTTTAAGAATACCCTCTTTAATTCTGTTGTATTCTTTTTTCTGTCTAATAATCTCATTTAGTAAATCATCCTGTAATCTTCTATACTCCTTGGCTTTAAATTCACCAGAAGCAGTAACAATCTTACCCCCGAATACGCCTTTACGGTCTATCATTTGCATATCCTGTGCTTTTTTGTAAAGCCCATCTGCAATTTCTTTATATCTTTTTACATCTTCATTATCCTTAAGTACTGGTACATATTTGTCTCTGTCAATCATACCAACAAAACCGCTAGCAGCATCTAATGATTCTTTAGACTTATTAAAAGCCGCTCCTCTAAACTCTGCATCTTCCACATCAGTTTCTTCACCGCTTTTCTTTTTCTCGTCAAGATCTACATTTTCTTTAACAACTAAACCTTGCTTAATAACTTGACCAAACAATTTAGGATTTGTTTTTCTCAATTGTGTTTCTCTTTCTTTAAGGTCATTTGAGAAATTAATTAATAATTTATTTATTATATCTTTTCTAAGGCTATCATAAATCTTAGTATCACTTAAAGTAGCTTCAGTATCTCCACTTAATAAATCTATAATAAATTTCACATTCTTTTCATATGCGTCTCTTTGTGCATTATCTAATGCTCCAAAAGATTCAACTAAAGAAACTAGATATTGTCTAAAACTACCGAAGTTTGTTGCTCCTATAATTTTATTTCTAATCTCCTCAAATCCTCTCGATGTTTTAGCATTCTCATTTTTTGAATTCAGTAAGATGGTAAAAACTGTGTTAAGAGCTGTTGTCACAGCTGAAACCACATCCATTCCTTTAACTGAAGCTTTGCTAGTTCCTTTGTCTTTATCCTCTTTTAAAGAGTTAGACATACTTTCAAAAATAGGATTTGATCCTCCGTAGATGTTTTTCATATTATTGCTCATTGTAAATATTTGTATAAGACTTAGAGATTAACTCTATGATCTTTTCTATATATCCTTCGTTCCTTAACTTTTTAAAGACTAGGTTCTCTACAGAAAACTCACCGGAACGAGAAAGGCCTTCTTTTCTCATTTCTAATATTTTCTTTTTTAACTTTACTGCTAATGTGTATATCTCTTCTGGAGAGACATTTGAAAAATTTGAGGTGGATGTGATATTTTCAACATTCAATATATCAGATACTAATCCTTGAAATTTCTTATCAACATCTTTGTAATCTATTTCTGGTGGATTGTACTTAGGAATTCTAATCCATTTATTATTTAATAAAGAAAATAATCCAGAAGCTGTATGTAAATCATTTATATCCTGAACATATAGTTCAACGTCAAATCCTTTAATTTTTAAATTGTGTCTAAGATTCCATATGAATCTAGCTCCATCAACTGCTCTTCTAACTAATTCAGTATTATCATCTATCTCTTCAAAATCAACAAGAACATGTACATCAAGATCTGATTTGTCTGTCCAGTTATAATTTGCTAAAGAACCTGTTAATTGTATATCTTGTATTTTTGCAGTGAATTTAAGGGCACTATAGAAATCATCGGCTATCATTAATAGCTTTTTTCTAATATGAGGATCGAATTTATTGTCCTCCCAAAAAGATGTATTTAATTCCTCTTTATAGAAATCATTTCTTTCTTCCTCGCTTTCAAAAAGCCAAGTATTATAATTTAAGACATTCTTCAAATCTAGATATTACTACAATTGTATATATCCAGACAGAAAACAATTATGAAGAAATACCCAAGAAACAATTAATTGTACAAACTACATCCTGCTCGCAATAATTTTTGATAGAATCAAAGGATTTATTTTCCCAGTAGTTTTCGTGAACTTGTGATCCATCCATATTGTCTTTAGATGTTGGAACACCCAATACGTGCGATATTAAATCAAGGGAAGAGAATGTTTGTCCCCAAGCTCCAAATGCAAATATTTCAGCAAGATCAATAAATGAAGTCTCCCATGGTTTTTTGTTCCATGTTTGTATGATTGAGTCGGGTACTATTTTATTAATAAGCATTCTTTTACCTAAATATGGTACATCAAAGTTTTTAATATTTTGTCCTGCAATTTTAAATCCTTTGGATCTTGAATTTGCTAGCACTTTATTTGATTTTTCTAAAATGTCTTTTTCGTCTTCTCCATAGAAGCTTGTGATTCTTTCAGTTCCTTCCTGAGTTAATACACCAAAGCTAACACAAACAACTCTACCAAATTCAGGATGTAATGACGATCTAGTTAACCAAAGATCGCTAGGATCAGTTGATTCTCCTGGTTCTATCTGCTTATGTAACCATTTACATCTTTTAACCCAAAGCTCTGCTAAATGCGGATCTGATTCTCTTGCTTGTTGTAATGTTGGGTAAAGACCTGCAGTTTCTATATCGAAAAAAAGAAAGCTGTCTAGTAATACTCTTTGTATCATGATATATAGTTTATATGGAAAAATACGGCTATAAGAACATAAGTTCTAAAAATGAATTTGAAAAAGCTTCTAATAATGATGGGAGAGTAAATCATGGTCCTGTTGTAGGGGATGAACTCACCACTTATGGATTTGTTGACCTTAAAAAGAAAGGTGACTGGGGAATGCCAGGACAAACAAGGTATTATGTAAAAACTATAGATGATCTTATTAATGCTAACAGCAAAATGAGCAGTACTATCACTAATGAAAGAAAACCTAAAGGGTATGTTGGTTGGTAATGTCATTAATGCAAATATAAGAATTTTCTAAATAGGTTCCGGTATATTATTATCAAAAGCCACATCAACAATTAAATTATAAGGATTTAGATCCTGAACTGTTATAGTCTCTTCTTGTGTGGAAGGACAATAGAACATTATAGGATTAGATCTTTCTGCCCAAGTGGAAGCAGCCAAGAAAAAACTTTCTTTATACGTTAAACCACCTTGATTTGTTCTATGTGAACTAGTTCTAAAAACAATAGGAATTTTTTTCTCTACATAACTAACTGACAGAAGATCTTTTACTGAAAAAAGACTTGGCTTATCATCATTTATTAAACACAATTGTTTCTGTATTCTCCAAGGAAGAGTATCAAAGAATTTACAAAATTCCATCATACTTTTTCTTCTATTACCATTTGCTCCTCCTATATGACATATTAGTGGTACATCGAATCTACCAGCATCAATTTCATCAATGAATTGTCCAATTTTTAATATTTCTTTTTTAGATTTCTTTTTAGATTCTGAATCAGTGGAAACCACATGGTTTTTACTTTTTATATAAAATGCTAATCTAATATCTATGTCTTCTAAATAATAAAGAAATCTCTCCTTTTGTGCTTCCGTTACCTCTGTTGAATTTTCAATGTCTTTTTCTGAAAGCTCTACAATAAAAAGTTTATAACCCATAGGGATATAGCTTTTAATTCTATCACAGATTATTTTACCGAGAGAGTTTTCTTTAGTGATTGAAGAATCTGGCATTCTAATCACTATTCCATTTTTAATTGATCCCATATCAATTTTACAAAAAAAATGAAATAAGTTTCTAAAGTGAATCGAATCCTTCTAGATCCATTTTTGGCCAAGACTCTAATAAACTTATTGGAGAAAGATTTGCAACTTTTACTCCTCTTCTTTCTAATTCGTTTCTTAGTACCAAATATTCTTGATCTATATTTTTTGTGTGCTTAGAAAGTTTATGTGTGCCTGTATTGGAAAAGAAATGATCTTGAGTGAAATCCACTCCAACCATTCCTATTTTCTTAGCACCCAATTGATATGCTATCACTGCAGCCATATATGGGGAATTCATAGTGTAATCAACTCGATCCATTCTATCAAGATTAAGATTGTTTCTTTCCCCAATATTTATTTTTGCAAGATGAGCTTCTCTTGTTATTGGTCCAGGATTATCTAAATGCGAAAAAATTACAGGACTTAAAGAATCTCTTACATAATCCCATCTTCCTCTCATAAAAGTTCTGACCTCGTTTACAACCACTAAAAAATCGGGAGTGAGTATTCTTTCTATATCATTAACACCTATTACATAATACTTGCTAAAATCTGTGTAATAATTTAATGAAGATCCACATCCTGCAACAATAAATGTTTCGCCTGAAAATTTTCCGATATAATCAGGATTTAGATTTTTACCAAGATATGAGCTTTTTACTTCAGTCTTTATTCTGCTTACTGAGATAATATTTTTTTCCACTGGATTAGATTTAAGAGGTTCTTGTAAAACCTGTGAATTTACATTGGAAAAATTGGGAATCCCTGGATTTTTTGTTTTCTCTCTGCTTATTCTTAAAAGATTTCTTTTTCTTTCGATAGTCATTTACAAGAAGCTATTAATAATTGATTTTGCTTTGTCGTGATGCTCGTCTCTAGATTCTCCATAGGATCTTTTTGTTAAATCTGGAAAATGCTGAATAAATTGTTTCTTTGCATCATTTTCATTTTTTAGTTCTAAAAATAGAACACCAAGAATAGATTTTAGATCTATTGGATATTCGTTAAGATCTGGATGATGCATGAAGTAACAGAATGCCTCTGCTGCTTTTAAGATGTCATTAAACGCATCATTTATGCCAGATCTAGAGAAAGTCATCAAAGACTCTCCTGGATCGGCTAATATTGAATTAAATATAAGATTATCTTTTGGCAGATCTTCTACAAATTTTATTTTCCATCCAGTGTTCATTGGCCCTGTAACAGGTTCATCTTCTAAATCTGTATATAGTGGATCAATGATTTTATTTTCCATAGAACCCCATATAATATTACCTCCATTATATTTTAAGTTCTGTGCATTTTTTTCTTTTGAACTTATTGACATTCCCACAGTATTTTGTGTGTTACCGTTATCTTTTACAAATTCTATTGATCCTGGTGTTAGTGTGTAATTTTTTTTGTCTTTTAATGCTTGTATTTTTATAACATATGATTTACCATCTGTTGCCTTTTTAGTCTCAATCACCTCTCCTGTTGCATTTTTATTACTACCTTTGATTTTTCCCTTAACTACATCTCCCACTTGAAAAACTGAATCTTTAACTAATAAGCTGGGATCTGGATCTCTTCCCACTGCTAAAGATAAATCTGTGTATGCTTTATAATTCACTTTAAAAACCCCATTGGAGCTATTAAATCCGTCACCGTTTATACTTTGTGCAAATTGTTCGTCTATTAATTTGATTCTTCTTTTCATTTTTGTTTCTTATAGATATCAATTAGATCCCTAATCTTTGAAGCTAGTTCATAGTTTTCATCGCTTAGAGCTTTTTCTAATTGTTTATTTAGATCTATTGCGTCTGTCTTATCTTCTAAATCATCTTCGTCTACAACAATTTCTCTTGATATCACAGTCATTGGAGAAAAATAAACCTCCAACATAGATTCTAAAATAGGAACGAATGTGCTATCCCCGTCAAGAAGCTCATTTCCTTTATCATCAGTTTCTGGAATTTCCATTTCCCATTCTCCGTTAACCCATATAACATTCCATGGTCCATACATATATTGAGAAATATCATTTTCTACCACATGATTTATTATATGAAGCACCTCATCCTTTATATGATCTTCATTTAGCTTGATTTTTTTGTCTAGCTTTTTTATTCCTGAAATCTGAATCGTTTCGGTTCCTATATTCCTTCCCACTAATTTATAAAACTTATGAATCAATGGCCAATTTATTGTGTCTATAACCCGAGTGATTAGGATTTTATTTTTTTCGGATATTACCATTTGCCCTTTATTGTTTTTTAGTCTTTTTTCCCTAAAGTGTTCCAAAATTATATTACAAAATATTTTATATATTTAGTATCCAAGCTTTTTAATTTGGACTTTCGTATATTTCACCTATGTAAATATGTTCTGGTCTTTTATATTTAATTTTTAAAAAGAGCTATTGCTCCTTTTATATATCACAAAAGGTGACTAACTTAAGTATATTAATTTTTTATATTACTGTTTTAAATAACATAATAATGGTACTATACAGTTAATATTCTGATTTGTTACCTGCCCAGTAGTTTTCTATTTTTTCTATTACATCTTTACTAGTAATTGTTTTAGTACATTCAAATTGTCTATTGGTTCCTTTATGATCTGGACACCAATTCCAATCACCTGCATCTAATCTTTCTCTATTAAAACATCCATTACAAACATTAGAGTTAAATATACGAATCACATCAGGACCTAAAAATTCTGTTTTAGGTGTACTGAATCCGGATATTAATACGGTTGGAACTTCTAAAGACCATGAAAGCCAGCTTAATCCTGATCCTATACCTATGAACATATCAGAATTTTTAATGTATCTTATTGCATTATCTAATGTTTTTTCACCCTCGATATAAATGACACCTTCCGGATTTTTATTACCCATATACCCATCTATTTCATGACTAATCATTACAACTTTTTTACCCCTTGAAATTAGCCAATTGACTAATTCTTGCCATCCTGTAGGATTATTCCAATATTTAGTTTGAGCTGTAGAATGATAGCCTATACAAACATAATCTTCTTCGATTGGTCTAGAAGAATCTTTTATAACTAGATTTGGTCTTAAATTAGTGTGAGGTAATCCTAGGATGTCCGTTGTAGTTGCCTGCATAGGGATATTTTTAAAATCTCTAGGATTTTTATCCTTATTAAAACTGTCACCATCATAGAACCAACCTATTCTATAAATTGAATCAAGATTGCTAACTACTTGACCTGGATTTATGAATGTTATTCCTGGATAATTTTTTATGAATAGTTCGTTTTTAAAAGTGCTTAGAAAAATATTACATCCGTGTATTTTTCTGAATTCTTCAATATGTGGGAACCACGAAAGAGAATCTCCTAAAGAGGAAGATTCAATTGATATTAGAATATTTTTACCTTTTAGATCTATTCTTTCTTCATAGATATCTCCTGTGGATTTATCTTTTATTCTAATTAACCAATTTTTATAATATTGTATAGAACATCTTGCCCAAGTATTATTTTTTAAATTGGTAGTATAATGTGTAGTTCCTTTATCATTATCTATAAAATCCACTGTGAATTCTTTACCTTCTGCATCTTTTATTTCTACAAAAGGGCCTTCAAAGAAATTTATATTAAATCTAGGCTTATTCTCATTCTCTTTTAGATTTAATATCAATGACTTATTATTTATTAATATTGATGCTTTTTTAGTTTTTGTGTTGTAATTAAAAACCTGATCATATTTAGGAATAACTACAGTTACTCCGTTTTCTAATTCTTCATCTGTGATTAGATAAAAATTCATAGGATAAGATCCTGCTGAGAAATCAAATGTCTTCCCTCCTTTAATTATTTTACCTTCTAATATCTCATCGTTACCTATTGCGCATAGATAATTTTTTCTTTCTGTAGATTCGTGACCTAAATAAACGTAACTAATTTTACCATTATTTGTTTGTATTATAGGATATGCTGGTATTATTACAGAATTAATTATATTCTTCTTAGAAACATCTTCTATATCTCCTATCCACATTTTTAAACCATTCTCGGTAAATACTTTATAGATAAAGTCTTCTAATATAGTTATTCCATCATATCTAAAATAATCCCTCTTTGATTGTGTTGATTCTATCGATTTTAATATATCGTCGTTTATGCCAGAGAAAAATGCTGAGCTGATCGAATCAGAGCTAATTGAATTTTCAGGATTCCATCTATATGTAACTATAGAGTTTTCTTCTAATAACTCGGAATGGCGTATGAGGGTGTTTTCGTCATCTATAATGTAATCGTAGTTAACGAAATGTGTTTTATTGAATCCACAGTTTTTAGAGAGTCTAGCACCATTTAAAATCAATCTGAGAGCAGCATAGCCATGATTAAATTCTAAAGGATAACTGAGCTCAAAATCGTTGTATTTTAAATAGTAAACGGGAACTGAATTAGACAATTCTTCAAACTCATCATACATAACCACAGGATTATCGGTCTCACATATAAAGTAATCTGATATTTTTAATATCTCATCAGGAATAGAAATATGAGAAGACACTATCACAAAATACCCTTGTTTTTTTAGAGCTAATACAGATCTTTTTAAAATCGATATTTTTTCTTTGGTATCTGCATGAGATGATATAACTACTGCTTCTTTTTTTGATGGCTTTGGTATTTCAAAATCAGAAACAGTTAATAATGTCTCGTACCCTTTTTTACCAATATTCTCCCAATTAAAATTATTAATGATGTGATTTTTTTCTAATAAAGCACATTCTTTTCTTTGCTTATAATTAACATAACAATCTCTTAAAACAGAAATTAAATCATCATAATCTGGTTCAGCATATAACCCCGGTGTGTCTCCTGCAAATCCTAATTTTGCACCTATATTTGCAGGAAGTTCCTCTTTAATCTTAACCGGATTTCCTTTAGCATATGCAAATTCCAACTGAGCTCCCCAGTCTGAATATATTACAGGTGTACCCGCAGCCATTGCTTCAATCAGCGGTATATTCCACCCTTCGCTTCTAGCACAAGTAATTAGTACGTTTCCTTTTTTTAAATATGCTACGTATTCTTCCCTACTTACAAAATGCTTAACTTTTATTCTTGGATCATTATATCCATAATGAAGTAGTCTTTGCTCTGTGGTGTTCATTCCATCGACAGAATAAGGGTTGTCTGCACTTAAAATAAGATCTACTGGTTCATTATTAGGAAATGCTTTTAAGAATGAATCGATTATTTCTGGTACGGATTTTCTGTAATCCCATCTACCAAAAAATAAAAACTTAAATCTCCCGTCTTTATATTCTTCATTTACATTATTCGGAATATCAACGTCTCCAAAGAATTCATTACTAACACCCTCGTTAACTACAAAAACTTTTTGCTTAGGATACCCTTGATTGACAACCACTTCTTTATGCCACTCAGTTGCAACCCATAGGTAATCAAATTTTAAAAGCTGATTGAAAAATCCTTCAGGTATTTCTGTGCTTTCCCATACAGTGTATGCTATCTTAATTTTGCTATTGTACTCTTCATAAAAGTAATTGTGATTCATGTCCATTAGAACTATGTCCACATCAGGGGTAAAATCCCTATTAGAATTAGCCCAATGAAATTGTGGAAATGCGTGTGTAATTGGAAAATCCTCGTCTTTTCCCTCTGGTGTCTTTAATGTTATCTTATCTATGATTTTAAAATCAATATCATTTAAATACATAGGGTCACTGTCCCAGGTGTAGTTTCTCACTCTTAAATCAACATATTTAGAAAGTCTTCTAAAAAATTCCCTAGCGTGAGCAGAATACCCAGTTGTTCCTAAATAGCATGTATGAGCTCTAACTTTTATCATTCGTATTTTTTTATATTATACAAAAAATACGAAATATGTTTCTTTAATTCTTATTAATTGGATGTTATCTATCTCAACGTATTATGATCAACGTTTATCAGGACCACTTTGTTTAAGATTTACTAAAACTCCGATTAAAGAATCTAATTGCTCATTAGATAAATCTCCAAATGGTCTTACTATTGATTCTACTAGTGATTCAGCATCGAATAATAATATGTTATCCGAGGATTCGCCTCGAAAACCAATTTCAATAGCAAATTCTTGGGATGTTCTATACATTCTACCGTCTAGACTAGCAGTTTCAACACACATACCATAGATTTGTCCATCTAATTCTATTGTTAGATTTAATTCGTCAGAAATTTGATAACCAGATACATAATATAGATTTGTAAAAAACCTATCTTCTCCACTCCAATTAAGTCCGTTTTCAATTTTTGTTACTTGTAAAATCATTTTAATAATCCCATATTTTTAAGTAGTATTGATCTATTCTATCAGCAGAACTTACTAATTGTCCTGCAACAAACAAATATACTCCATTTGACCAATTTATAGCAACGTTAGACGTAGTCGCACTTCTCATTTCATTAAAGATCGCAGTTCCTACTGCTGCGAGTTCAGTTCCTAATTCTATTCCACTCCCTCCACCAGTTGTATTTTTTATGTAAAGGTGTCTTCCTTGATCTATAAATAAACTAGTACTAGCGGTTCCTCTAACCGAGAGTTGAGTTGCTCCACTAATACCTGAAACATCTGGATCGTTTGGGCTGGAATATAGATAATAAGTAAATGAATTAGCAGTCCCAATTTTACCAATTAACATATTTACAATTAAAAGATCTCCTGCTTCATAAGTGCCCGCCGGAACAAAAACTTTTTGTAATATTGTTAATGCAGTGGATCCAGTAATTGTTTTTACCGTTGCGTTATAGAAAGGATTTAAAGCTACACCTGATATTTTTGGATTCATACTTCTATTGTCATTTTTACGGATTGTAAAGTTTCAGTTCCTGTAAGTCTCAATCCGGTTATAAAGAAAACTCCTCCTGTTGCTAACCAAGAAGAAATTGTGTATGTTGCTACAGGAGTCGCTTGATCACCTGTATCGTTAGTTGCAGAGAATGAAGAAGTCATTCCTTTAGCAGTAGTCTCCGAATCAAAAACAAATCTTCTATAAATACTAGGTGATATTCCATTAGCGGGAACAGTATACGTTCCCATTTGTGTAGCTCCTGAAATAGTTGCAGTTGTATTAAAGTATAATTTAATTGTAAATGTACCAACAGCTCCGGATTTAATTAATCCAGTAGTTATAGCTATAATAGCTCCGGATTGTAAATAATCCGCACGCAAATTCACAGTCCCTAAAATAGTTTCAGATGAACATTCCTGTGCAGCTTCTATAGCTGAATAAGTCATTCTTAAATAAATTCCATTTCTTTTTCTTGTTTGTGCCATATTATCTGGTATTAATAAAATCTGTTATTATGTAAGGACAGTATACCGTATCCGAAGCACTTACACATTGAGTTGTTATAATGATATATTGATCAGATGCCCAATTAATAGTTGATATATTTTCCCATCCTGCTAATTGATTTGCGCTATCCCATGACACTGAATATGTACTCGTAAATACATAAGAGGAACTAGCTGTATTAAATATCGCCAGTCTTCTCATTATAGGAATTAAAGTATGTGAGGCTGCAGTAGAAGTATAAGTTGCAACTAATGTTTGAGATGTGTTAAGGGCTGTACCTATTCTTATTCTCACAGTAACAGTTCCATTAGTTCCAGATTTAATTACTCTCGAATCTATTCCTAGCTGATCTCCAATAAGTAAAGAACCTCCGGGGATAATAACTGACGTAGTTACTCTCTCAGCTGTACTAGATGCATATGCTGTTGTTTGACCAGTAGTTCTAGGAGGATTGTATGTGACTCCACTTATTTTAGAAATCATAATCTATTTATCTATTATTTATTAAATTTCCACCCAATCATTTGAAGGATTAAAGTAAATTATATCATTTGTTGCATCTATTTGGTAACCAACTATTCTCACAATATCTAAAGCTCCTGATGGCGCTGTTCCTGTTACATTTCCTGCCGTTGTTGATAAGTAAAGTATTGCTCCTGTTGCTCCCGTATAGTATACGGTACTTTTAGCATAACCTCTAACTAAAAGTCCACCAGCAGCAGTTGTACTTAAAGCAACTCCTAACATTCCTGTAGCTGTTGAAGCTGCATTAGCATCTGTTTCAAACCATGTTCCAGTAGAACTGAAGTAATAAACTTTTCCAGCAGTTAAAGTACCAGAACCAAATGTTACAATATCACCATATCCGCCAGTAGCACTTAATTGTGTAGCTGGGCTATGTGTATTAACCATTGAACCATTAACTGTAAAGACATTAAACGTTGCATCAAAAGTTAAATTTGGTTCAACAGCAACATTTGGAGCTGACCCATTGAGGGTTATAACACCGTTATTGGTTCCCCCTGTTACGGTAAGTGATCCGCTTGTTCCACTAGATCCACTAGAACCTGATGTTCCTGAAGAACCACTTGAACCTGATGTTCCTGAAGATCCTGATGTTCCACTTGAACCTGATGTTCCTGAAGATCCACTAGAACCTGATGTTCCTGAAGATCCTGATGTTCCACTTGAACCTGATGTTCCTGAAGAACCACTTGAACCTGAAGATCCTGATGTTCCACTTGAACCTGATGTTCCTGAAGATCCACTAGAACCTGAGCTTCCTGAAGCTCCTGAAGCTCCTGAAGAACCACTTGAACCTGATGTTCCACTTGAACCTGATGTTCCACTAGAACCTGATGTTCCACTAGATCCACTAGATCCTGAAGATCCACTAGAACCTGATGTTCCTGAAGATCCTGATGTTCCACTAGAACCTGATGTTCCACTAGAACCTGATGTTCCACTAGAACCTGATGTTCCTGAAGAACCACTTGAACCTGATGTTCCTGAAGATCCTGATGTTCCACTTGATCCTGATGTTCCTGAAGATCCACTTGAACCTGATGTTCCACTAGAACCTGATTTACCTGAAGAACCGCTTGAACCTGAGCTACCACTAGAACCTGATGTTCCTGAAGAACCACTAGAACCTGATGTTCCACTAGAACCTGATGTTCCACTAGAACCTGATGTTCCTGAAGAACCACTTGAACCTGATGTTCCTGAAGATCCTGATGTTCCACTTGATCCTGATGTTCCTGAAGATCCACTTGAACCTGATGTTCCACTAGAACCTGATTTACCTGAAGAACCGCTTGAACCTGAGCTACCACTAGAACCTGATGTTCCTGAAGAACCACTAGAACCTGATGTTCCTGAAGCTCCTGAAGCTCCTGATGTTCCACTTGAACCATCTTTACCGCTATATACCCATGAAATAGTATAAATTTCTTGGTCTTGGATTGTTCCCTGTCCAGAAATAAAAGTTGAGACATCAACCTTCCAATTAGTTCCTGAATCAGTCATAGTACTAACCCGATATATTCCAATTACATTGTTACTACCAACTTCTGTTATTTGTAAAAAACAATAATTACCAGCAGTATTTCGACCATCTAAGGTTGTCCACCAATTATCAAAATTAATTCCATTAATCTCGTAATAATTAAAATAAAATGTGGTAATCGATGCAACATATATGTTGTCTGTAGCAAAATAACTTGTTAATGGACTAGAACCTCCAAGAATATCATACTTCCACCTTGCACTATTTGAACCATCATTACCTGAAATTCCTGTATCCCCTGAAGTACCACTAGTTCCATCAACTCCTGAAGTACCACTTGAACCTGATGTTCCTGAACTTCCTGATTTACCTGAGCTACCACTTGAACCTGATGTTCCTGAAGAACCTGATGTTCCTGAAGATCCACTTGAACCTGATGTTCCTGAAGATCCTGATGAACCACTTGTTCCTGAACTACCTGATGTACCACCACCAACTATTAAAGAAGCTTCTATATATGTTCCACCATTAGCAGCATTTATTACTTGAGATGTTGTATTACCTGTGAATGCTGTTACTTCTATATAATCAGTAGTTCCATTAAAGAAAATTATAGCATCTATCTCTTGAGCATATCCAGATCCAGTAAGAATCTGTGTTTGATTGATAGCTACTTGAGTTGATCCGTTTTTCCTAAATTGGATATTATTTTGATTATTAGTAACAACACCAGCATCCCACCAAACTTGAGCATTAACAATATAATAACCAGAGACTGTAGGTTGAATTTTATTAGAAGTTAACCAACCGTTTGGATCAAAATCATCAACAAATGTTACTACGGCATCTGCACCAGATGTAACTGTTTGTGTAGATCCTCCTTTAACTCCTCTGACAACATAATTAGAAGCAACTAATCCTGTAGGGGAAGTCCCTGATGTACCGCTAGATCCTGACGATCCACTAGAACCACTTGTTCCTGAAGATCCGGAAGTACCTGAAGATCCTGATGTTCCACTAGAACCTGAAGTTCCTGAAGATCCACTAGATCCTGAAGATCCTGATGTTCCACTAGATCCTGATGTTCCTGAAGATCCTGATGTTCCTGAAGAACCACTAGAACCTGATGTTCCTGAAGAACCACTTGAACCTGATGTTCCTGAAGATCCTGAAGAACCTGATGTTCCACTAGAACCTGATGTTCCTGAAGAACCGCTTGAACCTGATGTTCCTGAAGATCCTGATGTTCCTGAAGATCCTGATGTTCCACTAGAACCTGATGTTCCTGAAGAACCACTAGATCCTGAAGATCCTGATGTTCCACTAGATCCTGATGTTCCTGAAGATCCTGATGTTCCTGAAGAACCACTAGAACCTGATGTTCCTGAAGAACCACTTGAACCTGATGTTCCTGAAGATCCTGAAGAACCTGATGTTCCACTAGAACCTGATGTTCCTGAAGAACCGCTTGAACCTGATGTTCCTGAAGATCCTGAAGATCCTGATGTTCCACTAGATCCTGATGTTCCTGAAGATCCTGATGTTCCTGAAGAACCACTAGAACCTGATGTTCCTGAAGATCCACTTGAACCTGATGTTCCTGAAGATCCTGATGTTCCACTAGAACCTGATGTTCCTGAAGAACCACTTGAACCTGATGTTCCTGAAGAACCTGATGTTCCACTAGAACCTGATGTTCCACTTGATCCTGATGTTCCACTAGAACCTGATGTTCCACTAGAACCTGATTTACCTGAAGAACCACTTGAACCTGAGCTACCACTAGAACCTGATGTTCCGCTTGTTCCATTAACTCCTGATATACCAGAAGTTCCACTAGTTCCACTAGATCCTGATGAGCCTGAAGATCCTGAAGATCCACTAGAACCTGATGTTCCTGAAGATCCACTTGAACCTGATGTTCCTGAAGAACCACTAGAACCTGATGTTCCTGAAGAACCTGATGTTCCACTAGAACCTGATGTTCCTGAAGATCCTGATGTTCCTGAAGATCCACTTGAACCTGATGTTCCTGAAGATCCTGATGTTCCACTAGATCCACTAGATCCTGAAGATCCACTAGAACCTGATGTTCCTGAAGAACCTGATGTTCCACTAGAACCTGATGTTCCTGAAGATCCTGATGTTCCACTAGATCCACTAGATCCTGAAGATCCACTAGAACCTGATGTTCCTGAAGAACCTGATGTTCCACTAGAACCTGATGTTCCACTTGAACCTGATGTTCCTGAAGAACCACTAGAACCTGATATTCCTGAAGATCCTGATGTTCCTGAAGAACCACTAGAACCTGATGTTCCTGAAGATCCACTAGAACCTGATGTTCCTGAAGAACCTGATGTTCCACTAGAACCTGATGTTCCTGAAGATCCTGATGTTCCACTAGATCCACTAGATCCTGAAGATCCACTAGAACCTGATGTT
>Ga0209086_10000197_pt1 | contig 53292 bp, 51 predicted proteins | sample M_130207_XF_Meta_FD_187312 | JGI IMG/M metagenome (GOLD analysis project Ga0209086, IMG submission 187312) | Freshwater microbial communities from Lake Montjoie, Canada to study carbon cycling - M_130207_XF_MetaG (SPAdes) (version 2) | ecosystem: Environmental > Aquatic > Freshwater > Lake... | reverse complement strand
AAAATATAAATTTATATTTGTGTGTCAATATGTGTGAAAATACTATTAAAATCGACAATGATTATTTAGAAAAAATAAATGCCACGGTCTGTCATGAATATTTCGGGTCATGGATAAACAATATTGATCTGTTGAGAGAAAAATTTATCAACGCAAAACCATTTGAACATATTGTTATTGATGATTTTTTAAACTTAGATTACGCGGAAAATTTGCACAACTTGTTTCCGCAACATTACGAGAACTGGCACACTTACATGAATCCTATTGAGGTAAAATATGCATATGATAATATAGAGAATTTGCCAAGCGAATTAAAGAATTATTTTTATTATTTGTCACATCAAAAAATGGTAGAATTTTTTCAAAAACTAACCGATATACCAAATTTGACCTACGATGAATATTTACATGGAGCAGGACTACATTGTCATCCTAAACATGGACGATTGAACGTGCATTTGGACTATGAAAAACATCCTTATTCTGGCAAAGAGAGAAGAATCAACGTAATTTATTTTTTGAGCAAAGAATGGCTTCCGGAGTGGAATGGTCAAAATGAATTGTGGAATGAAAATGTAACCGATTGTATAACCAAAACAGAAATCAAATTCAACCGTGCTATTATATTCAAAACAAATGATATATCTTGGCATGGATTGCCTGAAAAAATAATTTGCCCTGAAAATGTGTTTCGAAAAAGCCTTGCCTATTACTACGTGTCTCCATTGAATTCACACAAATCCGAAGAATCGTATCGAAAAAAAGCGAAATACGTAAAAAGACCTCAAGACAAGTTTGATGCAGGATTAGAAGAATTATACAAGATACGCCCACGCCGAAGAATTACAAAAGAAGACATTAATCTTTTTTGTCCGGATTGGAAAATAACGGACTGAATATTGTTTTTTGTTTTGTTTCTATTTGCGAATAAGTAAAATATGTAAAAAAAATATGTGGCGTCTGTTTATATATATAAATGGACAAGTTGCCAAAGAATTTTGACTGGAAAACATATTTAGAATTAAATACTGATGTAAAACAAGATACTGAAACTAAAGTGGGAGCTATTAATCATTACTTGAAGTATGGGGTCAAAGAAAAGAGAATTTACAGTAAAGAAAAATTGCCGAGTGACTTTGATTGGAAAGAATATTTAAAATTAAATTCTGATGTAAAAAAAAATGTATTTACTAAAAATGAATCTATTTGTCATTATCTTAAATATGGTATTGTAGAAAAAAGAAAATATAAAATATCAAAAGAATCCAGTGTAGACGTTGCAGTAGAAAATACTGTAGATGAACAGGAACGTGTAGATGCTAATTTTGATGATAATGAGGAAGAGAATCATGATGACTATGATAATCAAGATGATAATGATGATGATAATGATGATTGGGACAGCGGATATGATGACGAAGAAATGGTTGAAATATTAGCGAATCGCGAATTAGATACAGATGTAATTACAAATGTCATTGAACATAAATTAGTAGGAATAGTTTCAGAACAGTTAAATGAGCTGTCATAAAATCCCGATTATAGTATAGAATGTCCTACGTGTATCTTCTTTTATGTACAGACGGTTCTACTTATGTAGGCGCCACCGTAGATTTAGATCAACGATTAAGAAAGCACAATAAGGAAATAAAAGGAGGTGCTTTTGCTACAGGAGTAAAAGTGAGCCAAGGAAAAACATGGTCTAGAGCTTGTCATATTTCTGGATTTCCAACTTGGCAAGCTGCACTCCAATTTGAATGGAGATGGAAGCAATTAAGTCGTAAGCTTTCACTCCAGATTTCTCCTTTAGAGAGAAGAATGAAGGCTCTCCGCCAACTATTAGATTTAGAACGACCCACATCCAAAGCATTGGCTTATAGTGAATGGCCTGCGCCTCCCGAAGTGCACATCGAAATGGAAGAAGTAAAGCCTTACTATTCAATTAATAATACAAATTAAATATAAATATTCGATAATGCAAAATATTTACATTGATTATATATGAATCACTATTATGTTGGTTTAGCTACACATGAACAAGAAAGCAAAAGAGGCGATATTGAAAATAATATTACCGAAACTTTGCTCTCCGAGAAAGAGAGAAAACATGAAACATGTATGTGCAACCATTTGTCGGTAATTCAAAAAGGTGTCGTCCTTTTGTTTGCTCTAGCTTCTACGATCGCACTCTTAATCTCATTTCATCTTATTCCGCTATAAAAATATAAAAATATAAAAATAATTTATTATACACTTGTGTAACAAATTATTCACTTCCCTTTTCAATAGAAACAACCCGCGCAATATTTTTAATAATTTTTTCTTGTTTCGCTACTTCATTGTTGCCACCTCCACCCATAGCTTCAATCACCAATTTATCATATTTTTCCGAAACCTTTGATTCTCCATTTTTGTATTCTGGATTTTTCTCTCTAAACACTCTTAACAAGGAGCTATTTTTGTAAGCCACTTTCTTAATAACTCGTTTTATTTTGTTTTTTTCACTATCTTCTTTTTCCCACTTGTCTTCATCTTTTACGTACAAGACTTCTCTCTTTTTATCAGTGCAATGAATTGGTCTTTTTGTCACATCGAGCGCATTTAAATTCTTTACAATAATGTTGGAGATGCCTTCCACATATCCTACTTCACCTACTTTTTCCAAATCGGATAATTGTAGTTTAATAGAATCCGCAAAATCCATAATATTCATCGCATCCTTGCACGTTTCGTTTAAAAAAAACTGCAAATTAAAGGACTTATTGTGTGAATTAATGTGTGTCGTATTGTGGCTCTGATTTGTGATGGCGTTTTGTTTTCCCAATTCCATCATGGATTGCTGCATCTCTGTATTACTTTTTACCAATTCGGTAATCAATTGTATTATGTCCGGCGTATAAGTTGTCAAAGTATTTGATTCGAGACATTTTTTCTTGTGTCTCCACAATCCAGCGCGATCGTTGAACCCCTTCTCACAATTTTCACACGTGTATTTGGGTTGGCTTGAAACAGCTTGAAAAGCGTTGTTTTTCGTTGTTAAAAAATGCTTTCTAGTGGCGAGATGGGACTCGAAGCTTGACTTCTTACACGTTCCATAGTCACAAAAATTACAGAAAAATCTCGGAGCATTTTTTTGCTTGAAATCGTTGTCATTCGTTGTCATAAAATGACAACGGAAAAAATGCTTAAGTTCTTTCCGCAAAATATTTTTAAAAAAATATCGTAACAATTTTAAAAATTTTATTTTTGCGCTCTGACGCTAAATTTTGTTTATCGTCACAATTCAAGTTTTTTCGGACATTCAATTGGGGAAATTGATTTTTGGACATTTATAAATGTCCATTTTTCAAAATCTCCCAGACTTTTGGGAAAAATAATGAAATTCTCAACTCTTTAAGTTGAAAAATAAAATATATTATTTTTACATTTAAAGAAATAACAAAGATTGGATTGCATTTTTTATAGCAAATAATATATAATGAGAGTAAAGGGAAAACAAAATTATGATCGGTTGTATAATGTAAATCAAAGTTTAACACGTTCTGGAATGCAACAAATTCTTCAAGAAAAGGCTATAAGAAATGCGGCGTTGCAATATATCATACAAAAACAAATTGCTTTATTAAAAACACGTAATAAAATAATCAATCATAGGAATAATTTACAGAAAAAATATAATTCAATATCCATTCCGACTCCTACTCCAGAAGTTACAAAAACCGCATTTTTAAAATTAAAACCACAATATAACTCTATTATTCCTTACACAATCTATCAAATATGGATTACAAAGGATTTGCCGGACGGTATAAAAGATATTGTGCAACATAATAAAGAATGCAACCCAAAATTTGAATTTGTATTGTATGATGATAATGATTGTAGAAACTTTATGGAAGATAATTTTGTCGATTATATTTTAGAAGCCTATGATAAATTGGAGTCATATGAAAGTAAATCAGAGTTTTGGAGTTATTGCATTTTATACATAAATGGTGGAATTTATGCGGATTTGAATTTTAAGTGTTCAAATGGGTTTAAATTTATAGCTTTAACTGAACAAGAGCATTTTCCGGTTGATCCCGAATTAAAAGAATATTTTGATGAAGAATTCAAACATATTTATAATGCGGTAATTGCTGTAAAGCCACGAAACAAACAAATTTTTGAAGCTTTGATGAATATGGTGAAAATGGTAGATAATTAAATTATCATCTTTAGTAAAATACTTAAAATAAATAATGGATTAAATATTTCCATATATCCATGTTGTTTCAAATTTTTTTATTAAGAAATATATATATATAAATGTCTCTTCATTATTACATTGATTTAGATAATACATTGTGTATCACAGAAGATCGAGATTACGAAAACTCCACACCTATTCAAGATCGCATCGATTATGTCAAATCACTAAAAGATGCGGGACACAATGTAACTATCTGGACCGCGCGCGGATCAAAAAGTGGCATCAATTATGAAGAACTTACTAAGAAACAATTAGCGGATTGGAATGTGCAATACGACAATTTGTTACTCGGAAAACCAGCGTATGACATATACATTGATGACAAATCATTCAATGTAGACTCCTTTTGGCCGGTTCCAAATTCCAGCAAACCCGAGACAAAAACAAAAAAATTAACTGCTGAATTTGTTCCTAAAGGATGGGGGAAGGAAATCATTTTTGTAAACAATGATGAATACTGTGGGAAAATATTAAGCTTTGATGCGGGCAAAAAGTTTTCAATGCATTATCACATTCAGAAAAAAGAAACATGGTATGTCGCAAAAGGAAAACTAATTTTAGTGTGGGTAGAAACTGAAAATGGTACATTTCATACTGAATATTTAAACGTAGGAGATATTATTACAAATGAAAGAGGAGAACCGCATCAGTTAATTGCTTTAGAAGATTCGGATGTCTTTGAGGTTTCCACCAAACATTATGATCAAGACAGTTTTAGAATGTGGAAAGGAAATTGATTTTTTATAATATGTATTTATATAATTATAAATATATATGTTGATTTACCCGCTTTACAATTCCTATCACTTAGGTGACAATATTTTTAATTTTATTCTATTTTATAATTTGAAAAGCTACATAGAAAGTCATGATATATTTATTGACTATTATTGCAGACCATGTTACATAAATCAAGTGGCTGAGTTTAATTGCAGTCGAAATATTCGTATAAAAAATTATGAGGAAGGGGTCCCGGATTATGCAATTGAATTGTGGCAAAATGCAGGTATTATTGGATTTACATTTGACAATTTTTACCAAAAGGCAAAACAAAACAATTGTCAAAGAATAAATTACAACCTTTATTATAAATTGTTTTTTAATAAGTTCTTAAAAAAAGTAAAAATTCCTGTTCGTTTAAATGTATTATCCTACGCGGACAATGATTTAATTGGACGATTTGATAGGTTAGACCAAAAATACAAACAAATTGACTTGTTAGTTATTAATTCTCAGCCTTTTTCAGGACAATATGCATACAACAAAGATATTTGGGATGGTATGATACGTGTCTATCAGAACCATTTTAGACTTGTGACCACAACAAAAGTTGACGGAGTTTTATGTACAATGGATGATAATCTTACAGTAAAAGACATCGCTGCTTTGTCTACAAGAGTAAAAGTAATTATAGCGGTAAATTCGGGGGTGGTGCCAGGATTATTAAATGAATTTACTTTAAGGAATGTAAAACAAGTGTATACTTTTGACGATAGATGTTTTTTTAGTTTTACGAATTTTACAATAAAAGATGATATTCGGCAAATAAGCGTGAGTGATTTGGAAAAATATATGTATAAAAAAAATTAGTTTTTACCTATATAAAATCATATTTTTAGATAGATATATATGACAACTAATTACAACGAATTTGGCATTTTTACGTATTTTTTACATTTAGATGAAAACGGTAATTATACTAAAAACGCAAATATAAAAGAAATATATCTGCACAAAAAAACCATTCTTTATTTCAATAGTCCATCTGAAATTACAGAAGCTTGTTGTCTAAACCATTTGAAACATAGCGTATCGTTTGATAAATTTCCATGGATTTCTTATTTAAAATTAAACACTGATTTATCAATTTCTGAATTTAATACGAAGGATCAAGCTTGGCAACATTGGATTCATTATGGAATAAAAGAAGAGAGAAGTTATTCCTTTATAAACAACTCCAATTTGCATCAAGGTAGACTCGGAAACATCTTTTTTATAAATTTGTATCTACATTTTATGTCTATGAAATATAATTTGCGATGCAAATACAAACATGAAAAGACATTTAATAAATTAGGTATTTATTTTCACAAAGGATCCACTATTTATAAAAAAAATTGTCTAATCACAGATGATAATTTTTTAACTGTTTTTCATGATAAAACATTTGAACCGGCAAACTTGATTTTGAAAGATGTTTGGTTTCAAACGAAAGATTTTTGTTGTATATTAAAAGCGTATTTCGATAACGAAAAAATAAAAAGTAAAATAATAGAAAATAATGTGTATAAAAACAGATATCAAAAAAATAAAGACTTGTTTATACATTTGCGATTAGGAGACGTTTCACAAAGAACCAAATCAAAAAGGAAATACTACGATGATTTATTATATGAGCTTGAATACAACAACGGATTTATTTCAAGCGATAGTCCAGGGGATCCTTTTTTTCAAGAATTAGTAGAGAAATATAAATTAAATATTATTAATTATGATGAAATTAAAACAATAATGTTTGCAAGCACATGCAACATTATTATTTTATCGGGAGGAACATACTCATGGTTAATTGGATTTTTAGCATTTTATGCAGAATATATATATTACCCAGATTTAGAAGATAAATGGTATGGAAATATTTTTACATTTTCAAACTGGATTAAAATATGAATTTAGTTAATAATGTGTTATTATTATCATTTATTGGTATAAATGAGTAATAATAAAAGTAAAGGGAAATGGAAAATATTACCGATAGATTACTCCGATGAAGAACAAATGAAACACGTAACGAGCGCCGCTTGTAAAGTCATGTTTAATTGGAAACAATATATGAAACACTATAGTGATTTAGATGTAAAAAATTTACATGAAGCATGGTCGCATTGGTTGAATTATGGATTACGTGAAAAAAGATTTTTTTTTCTATATGAAGAAAATGAATATTATAAAAAGAAGGTTCACAAAGAAGAAAGTAAAATAAATGTTAAAAATGCAATATCAGACGCACCCATATTAGAAAATACAACATTTAGTGAGCGTTTAGTAAAAAACAACAATTTCATACATAAAAATATTTACGACAATTACGGAACTCATTATTTTGGATGGAAGGAAGCAATCAATTCTTTTATAACACAAATAGACAAAGACGATAAGTTTAGAGAACCAATTTTTTTTGATGAATGGATTGAAAAACTTTTAATTTGGGGTGACAAAATGGAAAAGAAATTCTATTTAAATGAAATATATCAAAATGAATATAAACTCGTTACATTTATCCACAATCCTCCATTTAAAAAATGGTATGAAGAAGATTACAAAAAATCAATAAAAAATAAAATTATTTACGATGATGAACATTCAAATCGAGCTCTGGTAAAAACAATACACAAACATGATTTAGAAAACCAACTAATGTATTTATATACATTGACAAATCAACATAAAGAATATCTTTATAAAAAGTGCCCTCAACTTCGCACAAAATTAATGTCGATACATCACCCTATTGATATAAATAGAAATGAGAAATGCTTTAATTTGTCATTATTTTGCAAAAACAAACAAATTTTTCATATTGGATGGTGGCTTCGAAACTTTGACACTTTTATTCAATTTAAACAACCAAAAGATTATTACAAAAATATTTTAATAAAAAATGACTTTGAACAAGAATGGATTAAATTGTCGGGTTTTTATAAACTAAATGACATCAATATTATTAAAGAAATGAACAATAATGATTACGAAAAAATATTTACAAACTCATGCATATTTATTCACTTAGAAGATTCCTGTGCTACGAATACTGTTCTTGAATGCATGAAATTCAACACTCCGCTTATAATAAATAAATTACAAAGTGTAGTAGAATATTTAGGAGAAGATTATCCGTTATACTTTCAAAATGATGAAGAATTGCTACTTTTAAACAATCCAAGTTTTTTGTTATTTAAAATGAACGAGGCGCATGAATATCTCTCTAAGCTGAATAAAACCTCAATACTTTTAGAAACATTTCACAAAAAATTAAACTATGATTTTAAAAAATTGGAAGTCGTAACCACACAACTTACATGGTTTTGTCTTATTGATACTTTGGTTGACATAGACAATACAATTGTTCATTTGTATAACACTTTTATTACGCAAGTGAGCAATTCGAGATTATTGTTGCATATTGTCATTTGTGAAACTTTAAATAGTGATCCCATTTATGAAAGTGTGTTGGAAAGATTAACACAATACTCAGATGCAGTGTTTAATATTAATTTTTCTATTAAAAAAATTTCTAATAAATACAATGAATTTTTAGATTATTGTTTAGAAATTTGTGAAACCAAATATATAGTCACTATAGATCCCCACGATGAAATAGACGCACACTATTCAGATTATTGTATGAATTATTTAGATTCAACCCCAACTTCTGATGCAATCTTTTCCAGCTATAAAATTACAAACAATAAAGGTTATAACGAAAATTTTATATTTGATAAAGAATTTATGGTTTTTTATGGAAACTATAGCACAACTTTATTGCCAGAAACAGGAATTGTCTGGCGAACAGATATAAAAGAATTTGTCGGTAATTTTGCACCTTTACATAATAGAAATATTATTTTTAGAGAATTTTGGCTTCGCGTTATAAAAAATAATTTTAATATAAAATGCTGCAGTGTAGATATTTTATACACAAATATTTTAATTTGATATTTATTGTGTAAAAATAATATCTATATTTTCTTTTACAATATTAATCTTATTTATTGAATAATGTCAAAGACACTGAAATCAGAAAAATCCCTCCCTAAAAATTTTTATTGGAGAGTATATTTAAAATTAAACCCGGATTTAAAACAAGATAGTACAAAAGATGAAGTTATAAAACATTTCTTGAAGCATGGGATGAAAGAAAAAAGAAGTTATTATATTGATATTCCGGATGACTTTAATTGGAGAGGATATATTTATTTAAACAATGATTTACAAAAAACCGTTACAACAAAAAAAGAATCTATCAAGCATTACATGTTAAATGGTTATTTTGAAAATAGAAAGTATTCAATTTCACTTCCGGACGATTTTTCTTGGGAAGAATACATTGTGTGCAATCCGGATTTAAACCAGGAAATTCAAACCAAAACAGCGGCAACGGAACATTATTTAAAAAACGGATTTTTTGAAAATAGAAGTTATAGCAAAATAATCAGCTCTGCAGAAAATTTGAACAATTATCCAGCTCATTATGTAAATGAGAAATATGATAATAATTATAATGATCATCAGACCGAATTATTTCATGATGAACTACACGAAAATAATATTTTACGCACAATAACAATAAAAGAAGATATAAAATCCAACTTTTTGAAATATTCGGTAAGCGAAGACATTCTATACAAATTAAATGAGTTTATTTTAGTAATCGATTTTTTCAATGGAGGTGGAGGTACTACTTTTTTTCTGAACACAATTATTTCCAAATATAAAAATCTACAAACATTTGTGATACTTAGAAATATAGATGGAAAGCTGCACGTAAATGTAAATGAAGAATACAGCATAATCAAAGAATATGATCTTGACGAAAGTATTCATTTTTTAGAAAATATCAAAAGTCGAATTTGCAAGGTGTTCGTGAATCACATGTGGGGACACGAAATGCTTTTTTTAGAAAAAATATTTTCTTTGAAAAAAGAAACCATTGGCATTACGCATGATTACTACAATCTAACTAAAAAAATGCAACCACTTTACCACGAGATAGACAATGTGTGTGAAAATTCCCCTAGCATTATCAATATAAATAATTATGATCATATTATAACACAAAATGTTGAAAATTTGCGCGTTTTTGGAAAATATTACAAAAATAAAATAAGTGTTGTTCCACTCCCTGATTATTTGTTAAGTGATAAAACACCAACTTATTATAATTACGCGAACGAATCATCAACTAATCGTAAAATAATATTAGGAATAATTGGAAATATGATTGACATCAAAGGAAAAAAAATATTGGAAAAAATAATTCAATATTATAAAAATAGTAAAAATGTAGAAGTAATCGTGATAGGGATGGCGAACATAAAAAATTTTCAGAACTATTATCCATACGATTCAATCGAAGATTTAAATAGTATTATTTACGATAAAAAAGTGGCTGCATTATTAGAGTTGAGTTTATGGCCGGAAACATATTCTTACACTTTAACGTTGGGAATGACAATGGACTTGCCAATTTTTTATTTGGAAAAAAAATTTTATTCTGTAGTAAAAAATAGATTATCTAAATATTTAAAATCGTATAGCTTTACCACCATTAAAGAATTGAACACACTAACAAAAAACTACAAACAAAATTATTTTTACAAAATTTGTCCTATCTTATTTTATAGTAAATTTTGGAACGATGTGTTTGTAACAAAAACAGAAAAAATAAATATACGCCAAAAAAAATTCAAATACAATATTCAACCTTATTTTATATATTTTCCACAATTTCACGATATACATGAAAATAATTTGTTTTTTTATGAAGGATACAATGATATTAAAAATTTAGAAAAGTATAATAATGAGAATATTGTAAAAATAAATGAATTGGACACAACTTATTTAAACATTCAGAGCCTGAAAGAATACGATTTAACAAATAACAACATTGTGCAGAGACAAATCAACTTGGTGGATGCATATGGCTTCAAAGGGTTTGCAATGTATTATTATTGGTTCAGTAAAAACAATATTACGGAAGAACCAATGATAATGGAAAATGTAATAAATCGTTTTTTTGACGCGGGAATAGAGTTAAAAGATAAAAAGATTTTTTTTATTTGGGCAAACGAAAATTGGACAAATAACGCTGCCTTTGGCGAAAATTCAAAATACAAAATTGAAAATATATACGATAAAACACACTTTATACAAAATGCAGAAAATTTGATAAAATATTTCAAACATCCAAACTATTTGAAAATAGAAAACAAACCCGTATTTTTCGTTTATCATAATTTTCTAATTGAAAATATAGATGAATTTTATACTATATTAAATGCAGTGTGTCTTGCCAATGGGTTTGATGGAGTTCATCTTGTGTTAAATTCTTTCGTAACGAAAAATCAAAAATACAAACAATTTTATGTCAATTTTAACTACAAAACAAACCCTGAAACGCGATTTTTTGACAGTACTGAAAATCAAGTTAAAATAGATTATCACAATTATGTATTTAATGAAAAAAATTTAAATGAAAAAACAATACAAACAGTTGTTTTTGACTTTAACAATCGTCCGCGTTTGTTTATGCCAAACAAATTAGAATTTGCGACTGTTTGTATAAATAACACAGAAGTTGATAAAATATTGTTCTGTGATAAACTTTTGAAAACATATCAATATGAAAAGGAAAGTGAAATAGATAATATACTCCTGGTAAATGCTTTTAATGAATGGGGTGAAAATATGGCCTTTGAACCTTCCAAAAAATATGGGTTTTACAATTTAAATTTATTACATGAATATTTGACCGAATAAATAAAATATAGGTTTCTCTATTGTATTTATTTGAATAATATAAAAACTTGGGTCTTAGTATAAAAAGTAGAGGATTCTTTGCAAAATATCTTGATATTTATAAGTTTTTATATAAAAATTTATCAAATTTTTTTTGTATTCTTCGTCTAAGATGCACAAAGAATATCTGTGAAGAGAAAATACATATATGTTTTGGCTATTTAATACATGATTAATCGATTTCCAAGAATTATATGTGTGAATTTTTGGATCCTGGTTACCTATCGTAACAAACGGAATGTAATTAAAATTAATCTCATATAACTTATCTTTACTTGTATGCACTAAGTAACAATAATAAAAATAAAATTCAGTATACATTTTGCTTTCTGTAAAAAAATGGTGAAACGATTTTTTCTCTTTTTTTTCTACGTAATGCATTAAATTTTTACACTCTTTCGTAATAAACAAAAATGGGGTAATCGTCTGAATACGTAATCTACCTAATCCTAATCCAGCATTTGGACAACTCGTCTTGAAATAAGTAAGACAATTATTATAGTAATTACCGAAAACTTCCCCCGCATCGTTGAGATACAAATGTGGCTTTCCATTGTTTGCAAAAAATAAATCCCTGTTTATGTGTTTGATAAAATGATTTTTAGTATCTAACACGACATAATATTCTGTTTCAATCATTTTGGATATTTGTATTTTTACAACTTGCTGCGAATACCAATCTGATTTTGTAAAATATAAATCAATGTCCTTCATGAATACAAGTTTCACTTTGTCCCTCAAATAGGGAGGATAATATGGAATCCAGTGTTGAAATTTTTCTGCAAAGGCATCATTTTGTTCATTTGAACCGTTGAATACTACTAAAATACGATGAACTAAATTTGCTTCTACCACTTGAAAAGAAAATGCTTGCAATTTGAATAATTGAATTTCTATTTCGTCATCAAATACAATTGAAACAAAATCCATTTTATTTTATATTTTATATATTTTATATTTTATATTTTATATTTCAACTTGAAATGCAAAATATCTTAATTATTATAAAGATCTTCTCCATAGACCCAAGTGTTGGACTCCATATTTGTTTCAAACAACGTTGATAAAATTTTCCCACATAAGTCTCGAAAATTTTGAGTGCTCGTGGCGCTGGAATCTTCATTTTCATATAAAGTATCGGTATTCAATACAATATTTAAAATGCGCGAATGACTTGGTATTTCGTGTTGCTTAAAATTGAAATACAAAATTGTGTAATCCATTTGAGGATACATTTTTCGAATCACATGTTCTAGTTCCAACATTTGTGCAAAATTGTAATCATTTAAAATATCTGTGCGATAATAAGGATCATAAACATAATCTTCGTTTATATATACAAAATACTTTTTGCTAGGTTCATTTATAACCCATCTAAATCTATCTATGCGTCTATTGTATTCTTCTATTCCCTTTTGCGCGTTTTTGTTAAAATGTGCTAGTCCAAAATTGTATCGATTTACAAACTGATTGTTCGCAACATCCGGTATAAATCCATCGAAATTATTTTCTAACACACTTTTTATTTTATCTGGAAAAAGAGGAGAAGTCCAATCAAAAGGCAACGAAAAATGCCGCAAATTGGCATATTTGCAAGCTAATGCTGAAGTACATCTGTGTCCGAATGGTACAACATGATAGTAGTTTTGTTTATCAACTGTCATATAATTTGGATTATGAAATCTGTAACTAAACATTTTTAATAAATAATATGCATAATTTTTAATATTGTAAAAAACGAGAATATAATTGTTGTAATAGATAAAATAATACGAATAAATAATTACTGTCGAACCGTTAAACATAATGAACCATTTGATTTACCCCGCCTCTACACGTAGGTTCTATTGGAAACGGTTTGCATCGAATTACATTCTTATAGAGTGAGCATTTGTATCGATATACGTATTCGACATGTCCCATATAATTTCCACTTTCATCTAAAAGATCATTGTTAAAAATATGGTGAAAATGGTTTTTGTGACATCCAACTATCTCACATCGCTCCACATCGTACTGTGTCAAAACATCGTAATTAGAGAAATTAAAATTAGCTAAATAATCTTGAAACTCGGGAATAAAAAAACGACCTGTAACTTTGATAATAAAGCTTGCATTTTTCATTAACGAAGATCTATTGAAAGCATAATTAATCGAAAATATCTCGCTTGCACCTTTACTATTATTATTAGTCAAAAATTTTGCCTCCTCGAGCTCATTTTCACAAAAACCAATAAACTCTAGTCGATTTGGGTATTTTGAAATCAAATGACTCAATTCTTCAAATTTGTGACCAGAATTTTCCACTACAACAATGTTGAAATTTGTTTTTTCTAACCATTGTATAATGGACTTTAGATACGTTTTTATTCTATCTTCTTTATCTGATTGATATAACAGGCACTTGTGACGTTGAACATTTACGGTCGTTGTCAATAGTAACACAATTTGTTGCGTCATATATAAAAAAAATATAAATAAAAAATAAAAAAAACTATATTGGTTTAAAAAATAAATAATAAATAAAAGAAAACATATATGTATCAAAAGAAAAATATAATCATTTATCCTAACACAGCTTTTGACCCTAGCAATGATGAAGTGTGCGTTCAGTACTATTTGGCTAAAATATTATCCGACATAGGAAATTACGTTTATATTTGCAATATCTACGACAATAATTCAGGAAATGTTATTTATAATACATTTATTAAAATTGAAAAAATAAAGAATTCAGATTTGAAAAATACAGTTGTTATTTACACAGAAGGAGTAATAGGCAATCCATTGTGTGCTGAACAAGTTGTTCGATGGGTACTAGGTAAATCCGAAGAAGACATACCACTAGATTACTATAGCAGTTGGGATGAAAAAGAAATGATTTATTTTTTAAATCCAAGAAAGAATATTTCACATGAGAATACGAAATATATTAAATACTTGTCTTTGTTTTATGTAAACCAAATAGTAGAAAACAATCCAATAGTAGCAAACAATACAATTAAAAAAAATAGCATTTGTTACAATAACACTGATTGTTTGCACACAATACCTAGTTATTACGAAGGTTCTAGAGAAATAACACAATTACTAAATCAGTCGCAATGGAATACTGTATTAAGTACTTACAAGACATTTGTTTCTTGCAGTCCATCGGTTTTTTTGAATATTGTGGCCTCTCTGTGCGGATGCATTTCTGTTATTTCTCCTATTGAAAACGTAAGCAAGGAAGACTACTATAAAATGACTGGATTATGGAAATACATGTCAACAAATAATAAAACTGATTTGTACGGAATAGCTTATGGCATAACAAATGAAGAAATTGTGCATGCCAAGAATACATCACATTTAGTAAAACACCAGTTGAACAGTATACAAAACTGGTACATAACTGAATACGTTCATTCTTTTGTAAAGGACATAGAGATCTTTTCGCCAAATGCTGAAAATACAGTGTTACATTACAAATCTTTTATTCTAAATAATATTTCACATTTTTATTTTGATGAGGATTTTTATTTACAATGCAATCCTGATTTACATCATTTACCAAATTCGTATTTATCAAGTCATTATGAACAATACGGAAGAAACGAGGGACGAATCGCAAGTAATCAAGAGCTAAGTCGCATTATAGATGGTGTAGATTTTGATATAAACTTTTATCGTTTTTGCAATGATGACCTGAATCATTTCTCTTGTTTAGAATTATACCAGCATTATATTTATTACGGTAAAAAAGAAGGAAGAATTGCGTCTCGCAAACAATTGTTGAAAAATGTTAAAAATCCATATTTTACGGTCGAAGGGTATAGAGACTGTAACAAAGACTTGATACATTTTTCCAATTATGAGTTGATTCAGCATTATAAAAACTATGGTAAAAAAGAAGGTAGGTCATTTGGAGAAAAAAATACGCATTCTTTTACACCTAGTCTCAGTAAAATATATTTAAAATACAACGTTGAATTTTTAGAAGACAATATTACGAAAAAAAACACGGAAAATGAATTTGACGAATTTAAAAATATTTGTATCAAAAAGTTAGACACAATTCGTAAATTTATTTTGCCAGAATTTGATAAAAATAGTATTTGCGAAGCAGTACTTATTGATTTCAAATGCCAACCTCATTTGGAATTTTTAATAAGAAACACGATAATTAAGTTAGGTGATAAATGGTCACATACTGTGTTATGCTGCAATTTAAACTTTGCATATATCAGTAATATATGCACAAAAATATCACCATTTATACAAATAATCAATACCAATTTTGACAATGATTTCACATGTGAAGAGTTAAAGACATGGATCCATAGTCTAGAATTTTGGGATTTATTAAAAGGAGAGAACATTTTATTATATAATGCAGGTTCTCTTATTTTTAAAAATAACATAAGTGATTTTTTGAAATGGGATCATATTGGGGAAAACGAAATGTTTCCGTTTTCTTTGCAAAAAAAAAGCGCCATGATACAACAAATTATAAATAATAATAGTAATAATAGTAATAGTAATAATAGTAATAATATAAAAGAGAAACTTACGACTTTTACTGCTAATAAATATACAATGCTCGATTTTGTAAGTTCGACTACTTTGAACAAAAATAGTTTCGCAGGAAATCATTTTTGGGGTTCAGATTCTCAGTGGAGAGAAAGAATAGATACAGTATTTACAAATGAGTTTGATTACGCTCTTGTGTTTATTTGCCACGATGTAAACAGCTTTACAAAAGTGTACAAATATTTGTCTTATAAAAATTGTTACATTGTCTTTGTAGGATCGCAACCAATAGACACAATTATCAAAAATGAAAAAATTATAATTGCAGAACACTATGAAGATAATATTGAACAGGAAGCGAAACTACTTACATTTACAGCATGGTATTTAATTATCAAAAATAATTTATTCACAAATTACAGCCACATTTGCTTATTTGAATATGACGTGACATTTAAGCTAGAATTTTTGCATAATTTAAACGTAATTTATAAAAAACACGATATTATTTCTTTTCAAGGAGACACGCATTATTTCACATGCGACATGAATGTAAATGTATTTGAAGACTTTCTTCGTATTAAACATATAGATCATTACGATACAAATTCATTGTGGTATGGCTCAACCAATCATTGCATCAAGAGAGAAGTGCTAGAGAATTTTGTAAATTGGTACTATCCAGATTGCTTTTATTTCAAATTGTATGATTATCCCAAATTTTCTTATTACCATGAAAGGTTGTTCAGCGTTTATATTAAAATGCAAAAATACAATTGTTATTTGTTTGCGCCGCACAGCGTAACACATTTTCAAAAATGCAGTCACAAAGATTTGGAAGAAACAAAAGAGAGAAGAATGATGCTGACGTATAATGATGAATCAGGTGATTATGACGAATATTTTGATAAATTAGTAAATTCCGTAAAAACGCACAGCAATTTTGAATCTACAATATATTGCAAAAAAGAAATAGATCCCTTTTTTAAAACGCATTATAATTCTATTTTGAAAGAAAAAAAGGGAGGGGGATTTTGGTTATGGAAACCATACATAATTTTAACTATGTTGAATCGATTGAAAGAACGGGATCTTCTTTTTTATATCGATTCCAAATACTATTTTGTAGAATCATTCCATTCTTTATATGAAACTCCGATGAATGAAAAGGGTAAAGATATACTAGTATGGAAGAACAAACCCAATGAAGAAATTACCTATTTAAAAAACTATTGCAAAATGGACGTTATTCAAAAATGCGATGCGAACGACATTGTTTTTAATCAACACGCAGAATGCTGCTGGGGTGGTGCGATTGTCATGCGAAAATCCGAATTTACGATGAATGTAATAAAAGAATGGCTGCAATTATGCAGTGTGTTTGAAAACATAAGCGACAGCCCAAGTGTAGTAGCTAATCAACCAGAATATATTGATCATCGTCATGACCAATCTTTGTTGAGTATTGTATTGCACAAGCATAACGTTTCGTTTGAATCATTTCCAACCCAGTACTTGCAAAATGTAAGACAACCTTGGTGACAAAAATAATTATTTTTTTATTTACACAATGTAGAAAAGATTGGTATGGTGAATTTTGTTATTTTGTGCGGCGGATCTGGTTCTCGTTTATGGCCAAAATCGAGAGAAAAACTCCCAAAACAATTACTGAGTTTGACAAACGAAAACACTATGTTTCAAAATACGGTTCAAAGAATAAATCATTTAGCAAAAAAACTGGAAAATGCAACGTATGAAAATAAATTAATTGTGATTTGCAACAAAGACCATTCACACATTATTGAGAAACAAATTGGTGAAATGTCCCTTCCTTTTGACTACCAGATTATAAGCGAACCAAAAGGTCGCGATTCAGCTCCTGCCATTTGTCTTGCCGCCTTATTGGGTCTAGGCGATGATTACACACTGGTTCTTCCATGTGATCATGTGTTTGATAACGAAGCATTTGCCGATTGTTTTTTGCATTCGCAACCTTATTTGGATAAGTCGATTGTGACATTTGGAATACAACCGACTCACATTGAGACTGGTTACGGTTACATTCGCATTAATAAAAGCGAGGAAACTGTGCAATTTGTCGAAAAACCAGATTACGAAACCGCCAAAAAATATGTGGAAGAAGGAAACTATTTATGGAACGCCGGATTGTTTGCGTTTAAAAATAGTAACATGATTACGTGCTTTGAAAAATACGCCAAAGATATTTATGAAAATATTTTAGAAACGATTCAAAATACACATTTTCATTCAAAAACATTTACACTGAACGAGAATCCTTTTATAAATTGTCGTTCTATTTCTGTCGATTATGCGATTATGGAACCTTTGTGCAAGGATCGTGAAAACTCTTTGCAAAAACATACTTTTTTGTACAATTCAAAATGGAACGATATAGGCTCATATAGTGCGTTGTATAATGAAATAGCCAAAAACGAAGACGGAAATGTAATAAAAGGTGACGTTATTTCTTTGAATACAGTGAATAGCTATATAGACAGCGAACATTGTTTAACCGCTGTAATTGGTGTAAAAGATTTGATTGTAGTCAATACCGAAGATGCGCTTTTGATTTGTAATGTTCATGACAGTCAAGATGTGAAAAAAATAGTAGAAAATTTAAAACAATCTAAAAGAGAAGAGGCTTTTCTCCATAAAAAAGTATTTCGCCCTTGGGGATGGTATAAAAATGTAGAAGGAAATGATTACAACGGATTCAAAATAAAACGAATTGCCGTTTATCCGGGAAAACGCCTCTCTCTACAGTCGCATAACTGTAGAAGCGAACACTGGACAATCGTCAAAGGGAGTGCAAAGGTGCAGTTGAACGAAGAGTCCATCTTTTTGAAAAAAGACCAAAGTGTATACATCCCAACAAAGGCATTGCATCGGATAGAAAATGTAGGAAAAGATTTGTTGGAATTTACAGAAACACAAATTGGCGATTATTTAGGAGAAGATGACATTGTGCGATATGAAGACGATTTTGGAAGAGTTGCGTAAAATAACTTTAGTAAAATAAAAAATAATCATTCAAAATATACATTTGATATTAAAAAAAATATAAATATATATTATAAATGAGTAATCCTACGGCGAAAAAAGTTTTTATTACCGGTGTAACCGGACAAGATGGGTCGAACATGGTGCGATATTTATTGAAAAATACAAATCATTTAATTTATGGCACCGTTAGAAGATTATCTGTGTCAAACTATACAAACATAGAAGATATTCAAGATCCTCGTTTTCAATTGGTGAATGTCGATTTGCTTGACCAACAATCGATTTATAACGCAGTTAAAAAGGTAGAACCGGATTACGTGATCAATTTGGCGGCTCAAAGTTTTGTCGGAGAATCGTGGAATTCGCCTATTAATACGTTTAACACCAACACACTGCCAGTAATTTATTTTTTAGAGTCCATACGTGAAATAAAACCAAGCTGTAGATTTTACTCAGCGGGCTCGAGTGAAGAATTTGGTGATGTAGATTACTCACCTCAAGATTTAAAACATCCTGTAAAACCGAGAAGTCCTTATGGAGCGAGTAAATGCGCTGCGAGACATTTAGTAAAAGTGTATCGTGAAAGTTACGATTTGTTTGCCATACATTGCATTTTATTTAATCACGAGGGAATAAGACGTGGAAAGGAATTTGTTACAAGAAAAATAACATCGCACATTGCAAAAATCAAAAAAGATTTGCAACAAGGCAAAAAAGTAGAACCTCTTCGTTTGGGAAATATTTTTGCGTCGCGTGATTGGAGTGACTCGGAGGATTTCGTGGAAGCAATTTGGATTATGTTGAACCAGGATAAACCCCGCGAATACGTGTTGAGCTCTAATGAAACGCACACAGTGAAAGAATTCTTGGATTTAGCAAGTCACTATGCGGGACTAGATGTAAAATGGGAGATTGATGAAGAAGAACCTTTGAACACTAAATTATGGAGTAATGGACAAGTCATCATGATAATCGATCCGGAATTGCACAGACCAGCTGAAGTGGAGTTGCTGTATGGCGATTCCACTGAGTCGAGAGAAGCTATTGGATGGCAACCCAAAATTTCTTTTAAAGAATTAGTTCAAAGAATGGTGGAATGGGATATTGCGCATGTTTAGATATTTTTCATTATGAGAAAAGCTACTAACTAATCCAATATAAAAAGAAAATCCAACTTTTTCTTTTTATATTTGTACTTGTATTTGTATTTTATTGTTTTTGTTCTTGTTTAGAAACAAACCAATCAACCGTCTTATTTATTCCATTTTTCATACTTGTAAATGTAAAATCTCCTATTAGTTGTGTTAGTTTTTTATTTGTAACAGTTTTCTTGTATTGTCCGTCACTGTAAGAAGTATCAAACGCAATTCTATGTTCGTAGTCATATTTTTTAGCAATCAGTCTAGCCACTTCTTCAATACTTACTTCATCATTTTCCGACACAGATAAAATAATATTATCAATAGATTCTTTTGTTTCTAAAATAAGTAGGATCAGCTTAGCGAGATCTTCTGAATAAATAAACTGTCTAAGCGGCTTTCCGGATCCTCTTATTATAAATGGTACATCTTCTTTTTTTGCCAAATAGCATTTATGAATTAAAGATGGCAAAACGTGACCATTTTCCAAATCAAAATTATCATATGGTCCATATATATTGGTAGGCGTTATGCAAACAAAATCATTTTCGAATTCTTCTTTGTACGCACGACAATGAATCTCCAACATTCTTTTTGCATAGGCATATGTATAATTTGAATTATGAGGCGGTCCATTGTGCAACATATCTTCATCAATTGGATAGTTGGTTTCATCCGGAAAAATACACGTAGAGAGACACGCAATCAACTTTTTTACATGAAAATCATGTGCGCTCTTAATGACATTGTAATTTATCATTAAATTTTTCTCCAACATGTCGACCTTGTTATTCATATTTTTATACAAACCTCCCACACAACCGGCTAAATGTATCACATAATCCGGTTTGAACGTTTGAAACATTTGTTGGGTTTCTTCTAAATGCAACAAGTTGTAATCCTTTGAAGAAACAAAAACAAAATTATATTTGTAATCATTGGAAATTGTGTTAATTGCGTTTCCTACTAAACCACTACCTCCGGTTACTAAAATAGTTTGCATTATTATATTGGTATATTAGTATATCAATATGATTTTATTTAAAGGTAAACCCAATTACAATGTTTCGTTCCACTTTACCTTCAAAAAAGGTAAACCCAAAGTTTGGCTCAACCTTTCTCAAAGGTGGATTTGGCTCAACTTTTCTCAAAGGTTGATTTGGCTCCACCTTTTTTAAAGGTGGATTTGGCTCAACTTTTCTCAAAGGTTGATTTGGCTCCACCTTTCTTAAAAGTGGATTTGGCTCCACCTTTTTTAAAGGTTGATTTGGCTCAACTTTTCTCAAAGGTTGATTTGGCTCCACCTTTTTTAAAGGTGGATTTGGTTCAACCTTTCTTAAAGGTTGATTTGATTCCATCAATGAGTTCCATTTTTATATTCCATCCGAGTTCTTTCAACTTGTTATTGCTTATATAATATCGTTGATCATTAAAAGGACGATCTTCAATGTATTCTACCCAATCTTCCCAGTTGTCAGTTTCTTTTACCATTTTTATTAATATTTTTGCAACTTCCAATACAGAATATTCCATTCCTTCATCACATCCGATGTTGTAAATTTCACCAATTTCTCCCTTTTCTAAAATACATTCAAATGCGGTCGCCGTATCATAGGAGTGCAAAAATCCACGCACACTGGTTCCTTTGCCTTGTATAGTAACTTTTTTCCCGTCCTTCAATAATTGAACAAATCGAGGAATCAGTTTTTCAGGATATTGATGAGGACCATACACATTGTTTCCACGAGTGATAATAATTGGCATTTTGTAAGAATGTGTGTAGCTTTGTGCAATAAGTTCTGCTCCTGCTTTTGTAGCTGCATACGGATTTGTGGGACATAAAATAGAGTGTTCCGTTTTACATTCTTCATCCACTTTGTTCATAGATTCTCCATAAACTTCATCTGTAGAAACATGGATGAATTTTGCAATTTTGCCGTAAAGACGACAACTTTCTAATAGAACGTGGGTCCCCAATACATTGTCTTTTGTAAAAGTGAGTGAGTCTTCAAACGAATTTTGAACGTGAGATTGAGCAGCAAAATGAATAACATGTGTAATATCATGATCTTTCAATATTTTATATACTAATTCATTATCACACAAGTTTCCTTCGACAAATACATAGTTTTTATTATTTCGAATACTTTCATCTATATTGGTTTTGTTTGCACAGTAGTACAAAGCATCTAAATTAACGAGCTTTGTAACTTTGCATTTTGGAAAATAATAATTTATAAAATTGCTTCCGATAAACCCGCAACCTCCTGTTACAAGAAGGTTTGTAACTTTGTTCAATCCTTTCTTATACTGGATTAAACAGTCTCGAACCGAGTCGCGAATGTGCTTGACTTCAGGATACAACCCCTCCAACTTGTGCGTGTCCAAATGATTGTTTGAACGATCTGCGGCTAAAATAGCAAGCTGTTCTTCTTGTGTAAAGTTTTTCCATGTAAAAGAGTGATCTACAATTTCTTTGTACATTTGCAGAATTTCATTGTGTGTGATTAGTCCTGGGTTAGTCAAATTGACCGTTCCAGTGATCTGTTTTTTCATCATGTCCAACACAAAAGGAAGTAATTCGGGCAACACAGTCATGGAATTTGGCATCGAACAAATTTTATCGTAATTTGTAATTTTAGTAATAAAGTTGCGTGCATTTTTTTCACCTGTAATAGGCATTCGTATTCTCAAATTCAAGACATTGGTTTCATATAATTTCATCAATCTGTCAGTAAACCCTTTCACTACAGAATAAGAAGAACCAAAAAAATTAGGCAATGAGTCTTCGATAAACCCACGCTCTTCTGTATCTGATGGATGCAATTCGTCGAATTTGAAAATGCACCCAGTTCCTAGATAAGTGTAATGAATGTTTTGTTTTTTACATAAATCTGCTAAGATCAAGGGTGAAAACAAGTTGTCTCTCACATTTTCATATAATTTTCCTTTTTCTTCTAAATAATCGATCGTACTATACGCTTTATTATTAATAGTTCCGTGTGTTCTTCCAATAAAAGAAACAACATGGGTCGGTTTCACGTCGTTAAACTCTATTTGAAGATCTTTTTCATTTTCTACACGAGACTTTCCGCAAGTAAAAGTTATATTGTTTTTTTTTAAAATTTCTACAAATTGACCACCAATCCAACCTTTTGACCCATATAGTAAAACTAACATATACTATTTGTGGATTTTATTTTTTATATTTATCTTTTTTATCATAAGTTATTTACAATAAATTTATTTGAAATATTAATATATTAGTATATTAGTATATTAGTATATTATGAAAAATAAACTTTCTTTATTCGAACAATGCACCATAAGAGACTTTTGCAATAAATACAATATTAAAAAGGGATTACTAAAAGAAAATATTCATTATTTTAGATATTTTTGTTTTAAAATGAATTTTTTTATGAAAAATATTGTTTTGCCTAAAATAAAAAAAGAAAGTTTATTTGAAGCTGTTTTTATTGAATTTAGAGAATTTCCACACGTTGAATTTTTATTGAGAAACGCGATTTTTAAATTAGGTTCTAAATGGATGCACACCATTGTCTGTGGTAATAAAAATTACTCCATGATGGCGAAAATAGTGCAAAATATTTCCCCTTTTATTCGAATTATAAAATTAAATGTTGAAAATATGACACAAAGCGATTATTCGCGCCTATTAATGTCAAAAGATTTTTGGAATCTTTTAAAAGGTGATAAAATTTTTATTCATCAAGAAGATTCAATGATTTTTAAAGACAATATCGATGAATTTATAGAATACGATTACATTGGAGCACCTTTTCCAAAAAAAGAGGATGATACGCCTAATTCTGTTGGAAATGGTGGATTAAGTTTGCGAACAAAATCTATTATGTTGGACATTATATCTAAGGTTGATTTCCGAAAATGTGAGTTCAATAGTAGTACGTTAAGATACATGAAAAATGTTCATTTAGAATGCCCTCCTGAAGACGTTTATTTTTCAAAATGCATGCAAGAAAATAGTATTGGATTGGTCGCAGACTGGAACACCGCGTTCTCTTTTTCGTCGGAATCTATTTACAACCGACATAGTTTTGCTGGACATAAATTTTGGATTTCAGAAAACAAACTATGGATAAGCCATTTGAAACAATTGTTTCAATTTGACTATTACCCACCAAGGAGTGATCTAGATAAATATCTCACCTATTTGAAAAAACCGTTGTCTATTAATAGAAATAAAGAAATTGCAAACGCGTTTGACATTGATATTTATTTTTTTTGTAAGGTAAATAATCTAGAATGCAATAAAGTAAGTAATTCTTTTGAATACTTTAAAAAGATAGGCATGAGTGGCTTTATTTATCATCCCAAACAATTGCAAAACTATTTTTCAGAAGTTACGTTATTCCGGTTTATGAAAAACATGTATATTACAACGGAAATGAATATGACACCTATTACCATACAAGATTTCACGAATAAATATTTATACAATTCATCGTTTGATTTTTTATCATCGTTATTAATTACAAAAAAATATAGTTGTTTAAATAACAATTATGACACGTTATTTCTAGTTTTTATAGGAAATGAAAAAATCGGGATAGATCTTTTAAAATCTATTGTGAATCATAAAAAAATAAATAATAAATTTAATATTTCATTTTGTTTCAATAATGAAGAAATTATGAATTCACAAAAGATTAGACAAATAATTAAACATAATTTTGATTATTATGCTATTTATAAATGTAAAGAAATGGGGACAGATATAACTCCAACTTTACTAATGTATAATGCCATTACACAGACACAACATTTTGAACATATCTATAAATTTCACACAAAGTCAATCTCTCAAAATTATACAGAATTAACAAACTATTTATTAAGCATGTCTTTGAACCAGTTGATTCGAGAAAAGAAAAACTCTTGTAATTGCATAGGAAACCCCAAACATTATACCCTTTTGAAAGATGATATTTTTAACAATAAGTTAAAACAAGAGTTTGCTTCTAAAATAAATTTGAAAATGGAATTTGTGGCTGGAACCATCTTTTATTCTGAGAGGAAAGTATTTGACAAAGTCGTAGAATGTGTAAAACAAAATAATTACAGATCGTATTTTTTAAATAATCTGTATGAAAACAACAGCATAAATGATGAATATTCACCAATTCATTTTATAGAAAGATTATTCGGAGTCATTTTATTGTAAAAAATGAACACTTGCATTTTCTTTTATTATGTTACTCTGTAAATTAGGCTGTTTTGTTTTATGTAGTTCAACAAAATGACTGTTCATAATATTCATTACATCTTTCAAAGTAAACAAATTCATAGTCAATCTTCTTTTAATAGCAACAATGCTATTGTAATCATGAAAATGATAATACAAACATTTTTCTATATAGGATTCATAATTATCATTTTCAGTTACATTCACATCATTCGATAATAAATTTACATAAAAATAATAATAATGTGTGAAATCAAATTGTTTGAAACATTTAGAATAATACTCCAATTCCATTGGACTTAAAATCTCGCGTTTGTGATTTAATGTACTGTCTGTGACATTTGAAACACATAAATTTGGACAACATATGTAGGAGGAATCGGTATAATGATCAAACATTAACATGTATTCTTTGTCAAAAAAAGATATTTCAGTTGCTCTTATTTCAAACATTCTTCTTGCTCCTTTGTAAGAATAGTAATTCGCATGAGCACCGTATAATTTGTTGCCACCATTTGTTAAGGGTCGATACAAATTATTCTTAACATTTTTATAATTGATTGATGAAAATCTAAAGTCATGAGCACCTAAAAGTAAAAAGTCAAATTTTGGATCATGTATTTTTAAAAATAAAGATGTAAAATTCTTGTGCAAAATAATATCATCTTCAAATATAATTGCATTTTCATATTTATTCACTAATATTTGTCTTAAACACCACATGTGGCTTAAGCAACATCCTAATTCATTTTTACTAATCAATGATTTATTCAAACAAAGAGATTTATGTAAATCGCTGCTAATTCTCTCCACTATAACAAGCGTAAAGTTGATTGACATTTTCTTCATTAACATAAAAATATAATTGCGTTTCAAAACATCTTCCAATAAATTTATTACAAATATTTTTTTTACTCTTTTATTTATTTCAAATTTATTATCATTATCATTTAAAATACTTATAGCATTTACTTTGTAATTTTTAATTGCATCTACTAACTCCGTATTGATTACACTCATACCAACTTATACACTACATTCATAAATTATTTTTTTGTAAATGTTATATATTTTCATAAAAAATGTTACTTAATTATATTTAAAATGTTGTTTTGATTTATTTAATTTATTAGTTTTTCACCATAAAATAATGAGATACAACTTAAGAATTAAATTAAGCTCGGGTTTCTGGGGGAGGGGATGGAAACACCTTTGTACATCAAAATTATCACTTACCATGCATTCCCGGTAATATTGTGTTTTAACAAAATACCAATACATTAAGTAAGAATTAATTCAATCATTTATAGTTGAAAAAATAATATTTATTTATATTATAATGAATAACAATTCAGCCATTTCTTTTCCCAACGTGCAAACAGGAGCCGGTGAAAATGCCTTGCAAGGAATATTTAATAATGATCAAGGACTATTTCAAAACAATGGTTCTAAAAAAATTACAAATATACCTACTTTAGATTTAGCATATTTAACAAACGACAATAGTCAAAATGATGTGGACAATACTATTTATCTTAATCCTTCTTATTTAACATGGAATGATTTTAACACGTTGTTTTACTCAACAACGACTTCTGGGTTTAGCATATCTGCAAGTAATGCAAATGCTGCGCCCATTTCATTATTTGGTCAAACATACACAACCACACAAAATCAAAAAAGTACGTTTTCTCTAAGTCAGCAAATCATTAAAGCATGGGCCAAAAAGAACAATAAACCCGAAAGTTGTGTTCCCATTCCTTTCAGAATACAATTGGAAAGACAAAACTTTTTAAGCAAAACATTGTCCTATGTGAATGGATTTCAACTTGGGTTAAGTTTAGACGAAGTTATTTCTACTTTATTAAGTCAACAAGAAATTTACCCAGCAGACTATGAAAGCTATGCAACGGTTCAATTTACAATTAATTATCGTGATTACTTTTGCCCTCTCGACACAAGTCTTTTGGTTGTTTTTACATTTATTACAAATATTCCTGGTTATACCAATGGAAACAATCCTAACCCTCCTTACAGCAATGACACCAATACTTCCCGCTCAGTTTTTGTTCCACCTGATGAAAATGAGAGTGTGTATAGTTATGATGGTGCCAATACATTCTACAATGATGACCAAACCCTAGGACAAAATACAATTATTGGACTTACTTCGAATAACTCCATTAGTCCTAGTCATAATTCTGGCGATATGAGTGTACTCCATAATGATTCTGTTGTAGTCAGTCATTCCAGTGCTTCCAGTGCTTCGAGTGCTTCCAGTGCTTCCAGTGCTTCCAGTGCTTCCAGTGCTTCCAGTGCTTCCAGTGTCTCTAGCGCCATCCCTGAAACAGTTGTAACTGGATACTTCACACAAAATGACATTGAGTCAACTGATAGTAGCGAAATTTTCGGTTCAGACACAAGTTCAATCAGTCAAATGTGGAAATAATTTTCTAAATTTTTAAATATATTATAATATTTTTAATGTATATTATTATAATATGACATGCAAACAACGAGTATTTTCGCATGCATTTGATTTAAATTACAATGATTACAATAAAAACAAAAAAGGAAATGAAATTTTAAAAACATTAAAAAATGAATACAATAATACTACAAACCCATATAAAGATGATTTATTTGAACTAAATAAATTTAAAAATCACAATGAATTTTTAACTATATCTCATTCTTACTATAATTTTTTGTATGACAAATGTGGTATTGAATTTGTGCAAAATATGTACAACTCAAATATAAGTTCTGTTGATGAGGAAAAAAAAGATGGAGTTCTTGAACAAGAAGAAGAAACCAATGATTGCAAAGAGAGAAAAGCAATTTTGTATCCTTATGGACAATTTGGAACCCACAAAAAATGTAACTTTTTGTATCCTTATAAAATAGACATTAGCAAATGGTGCAACCAAAAAGAACCATGTAATTATCCATTTTGGTTAAGTGAAAATTTCCCTATTTGCGAGCCCAAGCCCAATACACAAAATCCCGACAAAAGCTCTGGTTCTCTAGCTGCGTTAATCGGGGGATCATCGCCCATTTATATACCATTCCCTGTACCTGTGTCTCTGTCTTCAATGAGTGATAATGACACTTTTCATGAAACAAACCCATGTAAAGGAGGGGAACAAATGTGCGATAAATATAATACAATTCTTTGTAAAAAAGGTATGTGTAATACATGTAATAAAAATAAACGTAATGTGAAATGCGAATGCCGTAAAAATCACCATCATGCAAATCAAACACCGTGTCGTTCCAACAAGAAGTTTAAAACTGGTGCCTCTTTTTAGATTTAGAAATTTGTTGTAAAAATGGGCAATGTAAAATATGCGCAAGTATATAATGATGACAACCCATTCTTTAACAGGGAAAGAAAATTCGAACAAAATGGGGTTAAAAGGTTTCGCTTTTGCTCATTCTATTCCCGTTTCTACAAAAATAAAACAAATCAAATCGAGAATTGTTGAAGATTATTTAGTGCCACTATTTACAAATCAGTGGTCTAGACTAAATGAAAATTCTTTTTTCATAGAAAACATGTTGAAAAAAGTAAATTTCTATTATCAACAACACAAATCAGAAGAATTATTGGCTTATTCCGAATTATTACGAGTAATAAAAAAATTAATTGAAAATTACCAGACATTGGAAACATACGAAAAACAATCTTATTCAGTCCGGCTACACGCGAACGAAGTGACATCGATGATCTTTAAAACCACCAAAGTGCGACTATTGCCTGAATATGAAATTTATGACAGTATTTTAGGAAAACCGAAAAAAGAGTTGGAGGAAAGATATAATGAAAATATAATTGCTACAATTAAGTCGCTTTTGGAAAAAGAAGATTGCACGTATCATAAAATACGAAGCCTTATCCAGCTTACCCACCTTTAAAAAAGGTGGAGCCAAAGGGGTGAGCCAAACTTTGGTTCCACCTTTAAGAAAGGTGGAGCCAAAGGGTGAACCAAGCTTCAGTTTGGCTCCACTCAATCTTCAGGTTTGGCTCCACCTTTCTTAAAGGTGGATAAGGTGGATAAGGTGGATAAGGTGGAGTGGATTAACTAGTCACATTTTGAAAGTTGAAACTTTCATACAGAATTTGAAGTTCAAAGGTCAAGCTAAAATCCATATTATTCAGATCCAGTATATTCCCAAAATGGTCGATAATTTTAATTTGCAAACGCGATAAATTTACAGGACCATTATAGAGTCTCATTTTGGAAAGAGGTTGATTATTATCATTCACAATAAGCGACAATTTGCCATTTATCATTGGTATTTTGGCAATTACTTCTTCGTTCGAAATACTTTTGTCGAAACAAACAATATTGGAAGCATTACTGTTATACTGAAAATCATTGACGCACACATAAATATAACGGTCGCCGCCTGCATCAAAAAGTCCTTCCGATTCAATAAAAGAAGTAATGTTCGCATAATGAGCAACTCTGAATCCAATCACCCATCCAAACGTGTTCATAAAATTTTGCCCTAATGATTCCGAAAAGGTTAAAGAAAATGATAGTTTTTGTTTTTGTCCATTTTCTGGCTCTAAAATCTCGAATTTGCTCTTATTGTTATAAGGCTGAATACTAAATTTTATATATTTTAATTCATTTTCCATTCCCGAATTGCAAAAATAATTGGAATTCAAATATTCTTCCAACGTTTCACTTGTGTAATTTCCTTCGGGTATTTCAATTTTATAGCCGTGTTTCTCTCTTTGATCGTTTTCCACAACTATTTCAAAGACGTTATTCTTTTTTATTTTGGAAAAAAGAAACCAAGCATTGGGTATTTCTATAGAAACCAACCGCAAAGAAACTACATTTTTTATTTCGGTAGGAATAATGTATAAAAAGTCACAAGGATTTGTTTGATAATAGTTGTGTCGAAAGCAGCTGTTCAAATTGAGATTGCAATATTGAATAATTCGTTTTACCGCATTCAAATTTCCAGGGGAAACTTCATTTACAGTTGTGTTAAAGACATAGTTTGTATTGTTTTTGTTACTCAAACTTGGATTTACTCTTCCTCCACCTACATTGTCGTATTTTTCATTGAGTAACTCTTTTTGGAATTCATGAATGGTATTTTGGTTGATGATTTTATTATATAGATCCATTTCAGTATAATTTTCCAAACTATCCAGCCCTTTCAGTGTGTGCAAATAATCATTAATTTCGTTTGTGCTTTTAATGACATTATTATCTACCAAGTTGAAAATCGTCAAAATCAATAGTTTTGCCTTGTGAAAGAATGCATATATCCTTTCGTCATAATTTTCTTTGATGATTTTCAATTGATCATCAATTATATATTTAAAATAATGTTTATCATCCAAATCTTTTATTTTAAATAACTGAAGCAATTCATCATATTTATAATTGTGAATGTCAAGATCCAAATTGTTCATACACTATTCTATGATAAATATTATAAAGTATTTACTCATCTCTTCATAACATTTTTACAGTTGTTTTGTAACACATTTTTTATGTTGTTACATATTTATGATTTTGTAATTAAAACGAACAATGGTATTTTCCACACTATTTGTCGGTGTTTTAATAATGACACTAATAACACATATGGGCGTAACTACTGTAATTTTATTTTTTACTAATCTGTAGCTTTTAATAATTTCCAAAATGTTTGACCATGTCAAAGAAGACAATACACTATTTATATTTAAATCGCACAACGTTTTTATACCGGTAATTTCGTTTGCCAATTCTACCCGTGAGTCAATGGTAAAACAGGTGCGCGGCACGCATAAGTCGGTTTCTAAATTGGTTAAAATTTGTTCTAGCAAATAAAACTTTTTTCCATTTACACTTCGATGTTCTGGTAAAAAAGACACTTTCTTTTTTAGTTCTTCGTTTGAATTTATATAATTTGCGTCAATACAAAAATTTTCAGAATGAGGATAAAACATCTTTCTAAATGTGTCCTCGGTTATATCAATGTCATCCAAATTTGTAATGTGGTCCTTGCACATTTGTCTAATTTCAGTTGTTTCTTGGTATAAAACAGCTACGTCAATGGTAAGCCGTTCATCAGTAATTGGCTCGTTCTGTTTTTTATATTTAACTTCCATCTACGATTGCTACTATTATTATATTTTTTTATTATAATCAAGACCAAATAACTAAATCTTTGTTTTCATTGATTGGTTAGTTCTTGTTCTCCTTATTATTGGTCTTGTTCTTCTTGTTCTTCTTATTATTGTTCTTTTTGTTATTGGTCTTTTAGCAGAAGAAATAAAACGACGAATATCTTCTTTTTGTTCCACAATTAAGTCTACAATGGTTCTGTAAAAACTTCGAAAGAGAGATCTTTTTTTTGTTAATTCATCCTCACTAAACCACCTTATCTCAGATTTTTCAAATATTTTTGTATCTTGAATCACTTTTATATCCAAATTTTTTTGCAAAAATCTTTGGTTGTTATTGTAATAGTGTGGCAAGTATTCGTTGTAGTCCATTGGAAAAATATGAACTCGGTATGTGTTCGTAGGAGATAAATTGCAATCCAATGTGTAATTTCCATGTTGCGTAACCATTTTTTTTATTTGTGTTGAATCTCCCAAAAATCCAGTCATTTCTTCACCTCCTTCTCGAATAGCTGTTTCCAAATGCGTTTCCTTATTATCCCGACCTCCTCCAAAATCACTCCATCCAGGTGTATTGTCTGTTTCCCTTTCTTTTCCAAATAAAAAGTATAATTTATTCTGATAAATGGTGGTAGGAAGAATACTTGCAGCCATGCTACTACTATATAATAATAATAATAATAATAAAAATTATAGTTTTGTAATTGTATATCTAATTTTATTCGAAGAAAGTAATACAATGTTATAATTATTTGCGGCGTTTGTAACTACTTGCACATCGTATTCGTTTGCTAAAAGTTTCATTGGCACTACAAAAGAAATAGTATTGCTGTTATAATAAACAATTGGAATGTTTGAAATAGGACCAAATGCAACAGTTGTACTATAAGGCGTGAAATTTTCTCCTTGTATAAATACTAACGCATAAGTTCTTTGTGCAGAGGAAGTTTGAGACAAAAATAAAATGGATGGAGTTATGTTTGGCAGAAATCCTTTATATTTGCGACATGTTATTTTGGCGGTCTTAATTGGCGTCTTTCTTAAACTAACCAAAGGATTAGTTACAAATGGTGGCATCTGATATATTTTATTTTTATTTTTATTTTTATTTTTATTATTATGTGAAAATCATTTGAAAATAAAAATAGATATTACATTAACCCTAATACAATTCTATGGTAGGCATTGTCTTGACGATTTTTATTACAACAGGATTCGCTATAATAACGACTATTTCTGGAATATTTTATTTTCATTACGTTGTTTCAATAAGACATTAATTTTATTAATCAATACGGACCATTATCATCTCGTTTCTCCCTAACTTTGCCCTTTAATTTTTCTCTTGATAAGTAAAAAACTATAGCTGCAAATGTAGCGCCGCAAAATCCTCCAACTACCGTTTGAAACCAAGTGTGATAATTATAATTAATACGTTGATACATTGTAACTAACGTGATCAATGCAAAGAGAAACAAAACATCCATTCGTTTCAATGTCAAAAAGACAAAAACAGTGGAAAACAAACACGATTGCAAGTGTCCAGAAGGCATGCCAAAAATATCAAATGGTATTCCTGTGTCTTTAAAAACAATCGTCTTTCCATGTTTTACCATAGCATCGAATTGCTTTTTGTATTCTTCAGGGCGCGGTTGCTGAAAAATCCCTTTTAAAACAAGATTCAACATGGAATTTATAAAAATTCCAATTAAATAGTAAAACAACATGTTTTTCCTTGTCCAGAGCAAAAAAATGGCAAATATAAACAGCAAAACAGGTCCATTTTCTCCAATAAAATAAATAATTTGTGAAAATTGTGAAATTTGTGATTGTTGTAATTTTGAGTCGTAGTTCATATATACTTATATTCATAATAATTATATAGGTTGCATTCTTGTAAAAAACTCAATACTGGTATAAACAGTCACACACTAGTGTAAAACACCAATCACTACCATTTAAATTCAGCACATTTCCTTTGTCGTTCAATAATTTTACACATAGTCTCTCTATATTGACTGGACCAAAATAAGTTCTAATGTTTTCTTGCAATGTGCCACCGAATTCTACCAATAAGGAACCAGTTGGCACGCCTGTCGATGTTTTTACCGGGACAACGCCTAAAATGTCGGAACTTGTAGGAGCCTTGGATAAATAGTTTGTGACATTATTGTTGTTATTGTTGATTTCATTGATGGTGTAAATTTGTGCCTGGGTAAGTGTTCGAGGAGCACTCGGCAATACAATTTGATTCGTAGAGTAGTCTCCGTTGTATTTTCCACCAATCAATAATCCATCGATAGATGTCAATTGATTATTAAAAACACTATTTACAATCGTGCCATTTACTAGTTCTTGCAAATTATTTCCCACTTGCTCTGGTGTAGCACATGTTTGCGGCAAATCAGGAGAATAATAAGAGGGAACTTTCAATGTATTTGAAAACTGAGAAATAGAAACCAAACTATTATTGATGTGATTTTGATTGTAGTCATCAACCACCAAAATAAGATACTTTGTCCCGTTTAAATCTATGATAGACGTGCCGATGTTTCCACTTTGCAGGACATTGATGTAAGGCAATCTATAACCCATTAACCATCCTAGCGAACCATTGAAAAAATGATTTGTCTTGCTAAGACAGCTATTGGCACAATATAATTTATTGGAAAAATCATAAAACATAATAACAGTTGAAGTTGTAATAGTAAAATCGGGAATGAACGGATTTGGAGAAGTGTATGTGCCACCGTATAAATTCATGGTTACTTTCCCATTTTGATTGTTAATGCTGACAGGAGGAGTTGCAAAAGTAAATCCAGCCTCCACAAAAGAGGTATTGAGTTGAGTTTGAAAAGTTGCATTGGTGTAATTTCCAGGAGGAACCGATACAGGAACCGCGTATTCTCCTTCTACAATCCACAAACAAGTGTTTCCGTAATCAGTGTCAATCGTGTACCAACTATACGGAATCTGGTAAGAATACAATCGCATACTCAACACATCTTTCAACGTGTCAGATAAATCACATGTATAAGAAGTGGCGCTCGAATCTGATACACTTGTGTATTGTCGAAACTGACTGTCTAAATTTACAAACCTAGAAACGGTATTTTTCAAGTTCGGATTCAAAGAGTCCTGTTTTACAGGAAGCTGATAAGTATCTGTAGTAGCAATTTGCTCCTGTTTTGCAGGATCATGCTGATTGCCAAAAACCTTTATCTTATTCACACGACTTGTTATTTTGTTTTCTTGATTCTTGTCTTTTTGTTTTAAACTTTCATTTTCAAACCAATTAGTCACCTGTGTCTCTCCCGCAGGATAAATGGCTTCGTTCTTTCGGTTGGTAAAAGATTCAACATATATTTTAGAAGGATCTTGGTCTTCATCGTAATTAATGTCTATAATGTCTTCATCATCTCCACTTTCATTACTATCTTCATTGTTTTTTGCCATGAGACCTTCTGCATAATGCAATAATTGCATTTGAACATCTTCAAAAAAATGCGCTAATTTTGGGTTTTTTTGCCTGTATTTTTGTATATACGCATTTGTATTCTTCTTTATTTCGGCGGGTGTCACTTGATTCACACCTGCAATGGCAAGTAGCTCGGCTAAACTGTAACTTTGTACATTGGTGTCAATATTATCAGCCATATGTTTTATCTATATATTTTGTTTCTAAACCATTTCTTCTTCTTTTTCGTGTTCTTCGTTTTCGTGTTCTTCGTTTTCGTGTTCTTCGTTTTCGTGTTCTTCGTTTGCATCTGTTTTTCCAAAAATAGTAATAAATACATTTCGTATTTCCTCTACTATATTCGTATCTTCACACGTTGGATGCCTTAATAATTTTTCAGAGATTGTGGTAAATCCAGATCCTCTTTTTAAGTGTGTATATCCTTTGAATAAAATACAGTCCAATACTTCTACCAAAAAGGTATTATAACGAACCAAAGTGTCTCGCTCTATGAAATAGTTACTTTTGTAAATGTACCGATTGTAATTTGCATCTTGATGCACCTTGTAGTATTTATCCATGTATGGTCGATTTCTTATGAGTCCAATTCCTTCAATTTGATTGTTGTCATTGTTCATTTCTACTACAAACAAAAGTGAGTCGTAAAGTATTTTAGGAGACATTGTTTGCGGAGAGGCGTAAATACAATATGGTGAGTCCTTTTTAGAACGGTAATCCCGATTCTCTTTCAACGTTGCATTTGTAAAACGCGTGGAAACAAGTTTCACTTGTTTTATCATGTCAGTGGGGTTATATTAGATAGTTATGTAACTCCGCCTAATTTATTTGATTTATTTCATTTTTATTTATTTTGCCTATAAAAATGGAATTTAGAATAATGCAATACAATACAATACTACAATTAAATGAATTGTTGTTTTTGTGGGGCAGTAAAAAATTGCGAACCTTATCTGGACAAGGTCTTTGAAAACATTGAAAGGTTGGCTTCTCTCTTTGATGATTATAAAATTGTCCTATTTTACGATTTGTCCAAAGACAACACCTTGCAGAAACTAAAGGAGTACCAACAAAGAAATCCAAAATTATTTTTTTATGTAAATAAACAACCCATCAGTCCTTTTCGAACGCACAACCTAGCCATTGCACGCAATTGGTGCCTTCAATATGTAAAAACAAACCAAACTTATTTTCCCTTCTTTGTAATGATGGATTTTGATGATGTTAATTGCAAAGAGGTTCGAATTCAGACTTTGGAGAAATACTTGAAGAGAGAAGATTGGGATGCATTGTCATTTCAAACAGATCCTCATTATTATGACATTTGGGCCCTTTCCATTTATCCATATTGTTTCAGCTACAATCATTTTAACAACAATGTGCAATATTACAACATTATACAAAAGTATGTTTCGTATTTACTGAAAACCCTTCCGCCTAACGAGCTTCAGTCTTGCATATCCGCTTTCAATGGTTTTGCTATTTATCGCACCCATAAATTTTTAAACACGTATTATGACGGAAGAATTCGACTGGATCTTATACCAAAAAGCAACTTGGATGCGAATAAAAAGGCGGCCCAATCCAAATTGGTATTCAAAAAATATGTTACGGTAGATGGGCGTTACGAGGATTGCGAACACAGGGCTTTTCACATTCAGGCAACCAAACATTCTGATGCAAAAATAAGGATCAGTCCGGAGGTCCTTTTCCACCTTTAGGGGACCTCCTTTTCACCTTTAGAAAAGGTGGAGCCAAAATTTTGATTATATTTAGAAAAATGGACAAAGATAATAACAAAGATAATAACATTTTTTGGCTCCACCTTTTCTAAAGGTGGAATATATATGTCTATTCCAAAAAATATATTTCAAACACATAAATCTCTTGAGTATTTAAAACGAAAACCAGTATTGCTACAAGCTATACAGTCATGGAGAATGCGTGGTCACGGATTCAATTATTATTTTTACGATAACGCAATGTGTGATGATTTTATCAAAACTCATTTCGACGAAAAAATAAATAAGGCATATTTTTTACTACCAATGGGCGTTATGAAGGCGGATTTATGGCGATATTGTGTTATATATAAATACGGAGGTATATATGCTGATGTGGACACTGTGTGCCACATTAATCCCAATATTTTTATTAGCAATGCTAAATTAACGGTCTCTCCGGAACCTGGGTGCAATTATTTTTGTCAATGGACGTTTGCTGCGCCGGCCGGTTCCCCCATATTAAAATCGATAATCGATTTAGCGGCGGAGAGAATACTAAACACTCCAATCAAAGGAGAACACATCATTCATTATTTGACAGGTCCTGCATGCTTTACCGATGGTATTGTAAAGTATTTAAAAGAAAATGATCTCCCTACGTTTGACGATATTGGAAAATATTATCAGTATGATCGTTCCATTTTAGCTGTATTCAACAGAGATAATTTTCACAATAAATTTATTACACATTTATACGCAGGCTCATATCAGGACGGATGGAAAAATGAAAGAAAAAAGGTTCTCATGACTTAATTTTCTTGTAAATCTCTCTTCTATCCCATAAATTTCCATAATAATCTACTTTTTTGTGTCTGTCATGTTCGGTCAAGTATCCAGGATAACTCTTTAATACGTAATACCCATTAAACGTAATGTATCGGTTTTCTAGCGAATTGAAAACACCATGTTTCATATCGATTTTTTGTTTTTCTTGATCCGAAAAAAAACGCGATAATAATCGAGGTCCAGTAACATCAAGTCGGTCATTTCCATAATATTGATTGCGTACATTTTCGGCAATTTGATAAATCGCTCTTTTTAAAATAGAGTTGCCTGGGAGACACACCATAATGGCATTATAAATATCATTGCCATTAATATCTAAACAAAAATGTTCTTTTTCTGTTAGATTAATCATTTTGAACCCTTTTACCGGTATGTATTTTATATCTAAATATATGCCTCCGTGTTTGTACAAAACACAGTAACGCCACAAATCTGCTTTAAACGCTCCAGGTATAAGAGAGTCGTATGCATTCAAAATAGATGATTCAAAATTTGTTTTAATAAATTCGCGACAATCATTATCATCAAATAAAAAGTATTTAAAATTTGGATTTACTCTTCGCAAATAATTTACAGCGGTGTTCATACCTGAAGGCAATTCTTTGGAATTCCAAGTTTGAAAAATATAAGGTGGTATAACTGCATAGTATTTATCTTTCATGGGATAAGATGGATAAGAGTAAGCCGAGTACGCATTGTGTGTTGGTTGATTATATTTTTGTGTTGTATTCCATAATATTTTTGAAACGTGTTGCATTTTATTTTGTTGTGAAAAAGTTGGATTCCTTTTTTGTAAATTATTTTTTTTGTTTTTTGCTAAATAACGTGGATGAAATACACGCATAGTAATTATATTATTAGAAATATTTTAAATTCAATATTTTCGACCTTTTCCACCTTTAAAAAAAGGTGGAGCCAAACACGTTATTCATCTTGTCCCAACGATGACACAGATTTTATCTCTTCTTCCAAAGATAAATCTTGTTCGCTGGTTCCATTTAAAAACGCAGAATTTAATTCACTATTTATGTGATTCTCTAAAGGTGGATAATCCAAATCATTTGGCTCCACATTTTCTAAAGGTGGATTTTCTAGCAGCTCATTTGGCTCCACATTTTTTAAAGGTGGAAAATCTAACCAAAGCACATTTGGCTCCACATTTTCTAAAGGTGGAAAAGGTGGATTTTTTATTTTGTTTATAACATGTGTTGAGCTTTTTCCAGCTATATAATCAAATAGTACAATTTTTTTTGCATATTCTGCTCCAATAATATTTTCTTTTTTATAATCTGAACCTTTCACAATAACAGATGGCTGAAGAATTTGTAAAATAGAAAGAGGTGTGTCTCGATCAAACAAAATAATATAGTCTACAAAATCAAACAAAGAGAGAAGGCTGCTTCTCTCTTCTTGTGTATTAATAGGCCTTTCTTTTCCCTTGAGACGTCGAACAGAATCATCCGTATTTAATCCTACAACTAAACAATCCCCTTGTGCCTTCGCGAATTTAAGGTTTTGAATATGCGCGGAGTGAATAATGTCAAAACATCCATTTGTGAAAACAACGTTTTTCTTTTTCGACAAATTTTTTATTTTATTGATTTCATAATCAAATATAATTTTATTTTTTTGCTCTTTCGGTTCAACCATATTCTCTGGTGTTTTCATTTTTTTTTCTATTTCATAATATTCGTAAATATCTTTAATTGACGTCATGTAATTTCCTTGTTTTTGAACACTTTTACCGGCAATGTAATTAGCTATTTTTGTTGCTAAAAATAGATTTTTTTTCTGCAAAAAAACATATACTAATACACATAACACTGTATCTCCCGCACCAGTAACATCCACAACCTCAATTGGCGATGAATGTGCAACATGTTTTGTCATATTATTTACATATATCCCTTTGTCTCCGCATGTCAGCACAACGTTTTTCGGATTTAACACAGTTTTTATTTTTTTCAAAATATGATCTATCTTTGTTTCTTTTGAAATAATTTCACCCTCATTTAAATTGGGCTTGAAACAAAAACAGTTTTTGTATTTATCTATATTTTTTATTTTAGGATCGATGAAGGTGTAAATGTGTTTTGCATTGCAATAATCAATAAGATTTTTACAAAGATTCTGCGTAATGACGCCTTTGTCATAATCAGAAATTACTACTGCGTGCAAGTGTTCTTTATTCATTATGTGTGCCATAATCAATTCTTCTGTTTTCTTTAAAATATATTTTCGATCTTCTATATCGTAACGTACGGCAATTTTGTTCTTATCAAAAATTCTATTTTTTTGGGTAGTTTTTCTTTTTTCTTCAACAAATAAAGTATATTTTACTTTTTGTTTATCCAGTAGATATTTTATTTTGTTTGCGGATAAGTCTTTTCCTATTACACTTATCAATTCTACATTTGTCTTTAAATTGTGCAAATTTCGTGCTACATTGGCGGCTCCTCCTAAAAGGGATTGTATTTTTTCTACATTGTAAATCGGAATATCAGCCTCAGGCGCTTTTCGCTCTATTTTTGAATAAAAATTAATATCGATCATTATATCACCTATTACCAAAATATTCATTCTTTATATAACATGCTAAAAAATAAAAATATATTTCATTACATTTTCAAAAGAAATTCAATTTTTTGGTTGTTCGTTTCATGTATAAAATATATGTATGATATTTTATATATGAAGTTTATTTCATTGGGTTGTTGGTGTGGAATTACTACAAGTTTGAAAGGAAATTCATTATATTATGCAGCATTACCTTTTGATCACATTCGTTCAACATTTATTGGAATTATTGATTGTTTTGAAAACAATTTTGATAATTTTTTTCCTAAAAAAGTAGAGTTAGATATTATAGAAAATTACACTTATTCAGGAAGAAGTTTTAGAGGTAAATATTTTGGGTTTTATCATCATAACTTGTTTGATGATGTTATTGTTAGTCATTTTACTCGAAGAATAAACAGATTAAAAGATATAATGGCGAATACACAAGAAAATATTGTATTTATTAGAACAATATTAACGCATGATTGCAACGACGAATTAGATTTAGGTGGAAAGTTTCTAGACACTATTAAATTAAAATACCCTTCGCTTAATTTTATATTAATATTTATCATACCAGGGCAATCGAATACACAGTATTATAAAAACATTAACGAAAAAATATTTATTTTTACGTTAAATGACATATCTACAAATGATTATGACATAAAAGAAGAATACAAACCGATATATGATTATATTTTAAATAATGATTTGTTCAATAAAATTCCAACCGAAAACGATATTGAAATTAATAACGGATACAATAAATTAGCGCAAATTGATGGAATACCCATAACAAAAGATGATAATTAAATTTTTAGATTTTGAAGAAATACTCTACTAGAGCAGTTTTCAGCATGTCATAACGCGCGTTTTCCAAAAGGGTTTCCAGTTGCGACCACGGGCTTATTGATTCAAGCGCTTCCATTCCTTGTTCGCAAAACAAGTTTAGAAGAGAAGGGCTGAACCCGGAAAGCATCGTGGTATTGTGTTGGCTTGACAAGCTGGGAAATCCCGATGTGGAGCGCAAATTCCAAAACAACAAATGTGGAGGCTTGTATGGTGTTCCGTGCGTTCGTAACCCCGCTTCCTTGTACATGTTGGTAATGGTTTCAAACATTGTTTCACTCGATTGACTATCCGCAGCATCAATTTGCATATCGGAGAAAATCACTAGAATCATGTTTTGCACATCTTTCGGATCCATTTTGTTTTCCACAATAGCATCCAAAATCATCTTCAACGCCAAACGAAAATTGGTGCCCATACCCCATTCAGCACGTTTAATCACCTCAACTTGCGAAACAAACCCATCACAGTTGTCCAAATTCACCCATTTTGGATTTGATGAAAAGGTCATAACGCGCTTCCCTAATACCGATTTGTCTGCAACCCGAATACCCATAGCAATAGCTACATCCATAGGATCACCTTCCATGGATCCCGAAACATCCACCATTGACACCATGTTTCCCAAACATCCGGTTTGGACAGAGTTGTCCCTCCACTGAGAGTTCAAGAGTTGAATTTGAAGTTGGGTGTCCGCACTATGTGGTGATAAACTGAGTAGCTCTACTGCCTGCCGGGTAAAACTCTCCATGCCAACTCGCTTTCCCTTGATTTCCTTCCCCTCCTTGATAGAAGTTGTGACAAAAGAAGTAAAATTTTCCGCACACTGCACACGGTCTTGGCGATCGGGAAACCGTGGCTCATCTTTCTTTGTCTTGTTCAAAAAAGCCTTCTTTTGCTTGGAAAAGGAGATAGATGTTACATGATTAAAATTAATATCTGACCACGTGTTGGCACACTGCTTAATCTGCAACGTGTCCAACTTTATGTTCAACATGGACAACATTTTGCGATAATCCGTGTAGCACTTGAGCTTTGCCTTTTCCAACTGCTCAGCACTTTTTGCGGTTTCCAAATAATGCGGGTAATAATCTTGCGCAAGCAAGTGAAAAAGCCACTTGTAACGCGATTTTTCACGAGGCGCCCATTTCGCAGCCAAAGACAATTTGTTTAAACCTCTTACAAACTGATCTTCGTCTGTTTTCAATTGCGCTGTCAGAATGGAGATCGCTGCAGAAATTAACGGATGATTTGTGTCACGTGTGTAACAATAATTGGCAAAATGCTTAATGTCCTTCAGTGAGCCGTAAGGATGTTCCATCTGTTCATCCGTGTAAAACAGCGATTCCAAAGCAAACTTGGCCAACACGGGATAAAATTCGTGCCATATATAAATCATCATATAAGTGAGCGCATATTCTCCCTTACCATCCACAATGTCGCGTGTGTGTCCAATCATTTTATACAACATCGTAAGGTAGTGAAGTTGTTGGATGCGTTCTTCCTTGTTCAAAGAAATATTCTGCAAAAGATCACGCAATACGTTTTCCAATTTCGCGTAATCCTTTGTCCTCACCAATTGAAAACTGAATTGCATAATCTTCTCTTTAATGCTATTCGACCACGCATGCTCCACATTACCATTTTCTCCTACTTGCTTGGGGGTAAAATTGTCAAGTGCGCGAATAATTTCAGACATAATTATAATATTTTTCAAAAAGTCTTTATATTGTTTTTTACAATGATGTATCTACCGCATCACCTCGTAATTTCGGATTGTTTTTTTATGTTGCGATAAACTCTTTTTTTGCAAATATACTTTTTTGGTGATGGAACGATTATTATTATTATTATTATTATTATTATTATTATTATTATTATTATTATTTGGGTTCTGTTCTGGCATTTTTTCATAAAAAAGAATAAAAAGATCATTTAAATCGTGAAGCATGTGAATCGTTTTTTCAAAATAAATAGCATCGATTTGTTTGACAGAAGTTAAAAACCGATGATTGTAATCTTCCATTTCTTCCTCGTCACACCTTAAAAAATGTGTAATTTCTTCTGTGTCCAAGGAAACATTGTACTTGACAATCGACAAGAGTGAATACGGACGATTTTCTATATCAGCCAAAGAGTTACGTTTTAGTATTCCAATTATTTCTTCGCGAGTAATGCAATTGGGAGACGACATTAAAAAATTCTCATGTTTTATTTTATCGATTTCGTTGAATTTGTTAATGTAAAGATAATAAATATTCGTATAATAAAGATTGTCTTTATAAAAATCTTTGTATAACTGGTCTGTTTTTTCAAACTCATTTATCCAATCATCGTTAAGCAAATCTTCTTTTTTATTTTCCATTTTATTTTCCATTCTCGCAATGTATTATTAAATAAGAATCATATAATACATTGTGTTTTTTAACGATTGTCGCGTTATTTTATTGTTCTTCCATTTCCTCCTCGAGTTCGTCTAATCTTTCAAAATATTCGTAATCGTGGTAAGGAGACCGATAATGCTGTTCATAAGCGCCTTCGCCCCAAAGCATATCGTAATAGGCTATTTGTTTTTTATGCGTTTCGACCAGCGCGTTCAAAATTGAAACCGGATCATATTCTTTTTCTTTTTCTTTGCTAGTTCCAGGCCCGTATGTCCAAACGATTCGTCTCGTTTGAGGATCTTGATGCAAAGAAACCCATCCTGGTTTTATTATATTCCTCTTGTCTGATTCTGCTTCTGCTTCTGTGTCCGGTTTATTTACGGTTTTCACTTTTTCTACAAAAGTGGTGGCTTCGATTTTTGGTTCCTTTTTTTTTAGCGGCTGCGGTGCAAGGGTGGGAAAGTCAGACTCTATTAAAGAGTATTCTTTTTTATATGAGTCACTCTTTTCATCACGCATTGAGGTAGTCTTTTTAAAAGGGTTTTTGCTTTTCTCCGAATCTTTACTGTTTCTTTCTTTTTGATTAATATCAAAAATATCAAAATTTTTTAATGCATCAAAACGGTTATTGTTGGTTTTAAAAATGGCGGACATTGGTTGTTTGTTTGAAATAAAACAATAATAACTAAAATCTATGTGATATATATCTTTATATACGACTATATATTTAAGCTGGTTATTTAATTGTTCAACAATTGATTTAAAGACACAACCTAACTATAATCTACCTCCTCACAGCGAACACTTTTACTCTTGTACATTTTTATTTATTATTATCATCAAACGTTTAAAAAAGGATATATAGAATGCAGGAGGTCGCAACGCACTAATCTAACCTAACCAAAATAAAAATAAAAATAAATAAATGTAATGCAATATAGTTTGTATTACATTTTTATAAAATATTGTTAATTTTGGTTTGTTTTATTTGTATTAATATTTGTATTAATATTTGTATTAATATTTGTATTAATATTTGTATTAATATTTGAATTTGCATTATAAATGCCTTTTTAAAAACTAAATATCATCAGCATTTACCTCTTCTTCCTCACCTAAAGCAATAATTGTTTTGTTTTGGGATCCCGCAGCCAACTGTGTTTCAATCAGATCATGATATTCACTCGTTTTTTCGTCCTCAAATTCAACGTCCTCCCCTGCATTGGTTGAACCCGTGTCTGATGAAAATATTCCCCAGTTTTCATTGACTGTGTCTTTGAGGCGTTGAACATCCAACCCATTATACACCTCCAAAAGATCACAATTTTCCAACTTTCCTGCTTTTTTTGTAGAGTTGAGCTCCCATTCTCTTAGTCCAACGAGTAACCAGGTGCCATTCCCAGCTAAATTATCGCGCTTCCCCCTCCCGCGAAACTTACCTCGAATGTGACACAACCTGGTTTCCCCATCGATACATATCACATGACACATTCCGTTGCCAAGTGTTTTGGTTACTTGAGCGTATATTTCAAGCTCATCATGCGAAATACGCAGCGTGCTCTTTGCGGGCGCTGTTACAAACTTGCGGGCTTGACCCTTTGCTTTGCTTCCACCATTAACGTTCTTTACCATGATTGGGGTATAATAAGACTAAATATATGTTTCTTTTTATTACATTAATTTTATTCAATTTTTTTATTTTTTGGTTTTTTATTTTTTGGTTTTTTATTTTTTGTGTTTTTAAAAAGGTGCAATTTTCCCCAAACTTTCGAACACTGTCGGCTGCAACTCAATGACACCTCTCCCTTTTTGCTGCTTGTAAAAGCTATGCCACGTTCTCACCGTTTTTATAGGTTGGATGGATTTGTTTTGCGTTTGCACAGATTGCTCATCCGGTTCGTACCCATAGTTTTCATGAAAAGTTTCGAGCCCATCATCGCCTGTGGTAAAATCAATCATTCTAACATCATGACAAGGCGTACCTCCTCCGTGTTCTTCGATCCTTTTTTTCCAGACAGGAGACAAGCGACTGTAGTAAAGCCAACTCTCCAAATAAGCTCCCCGAATGTCTTTGCTGTCTCTCTTCAAACGAAAGAGAGAAAGGTAATTGTCTTCGTCAATGGAATAGAGAGCGGTTTTTGGAAGGATCTGGTAAGCCGGCAAAACAGCACGCTTGGATCCGTTGCCCCTTTCTTTCAAATCTGCTACAACCGTTTCATACAACACAGCTTCTTCCGGCTCCACATGAACGTAAAGATTTTTTCCCATTTCCACTTTTTTTTCTAAAGAAACCAAATGAATTATTTTTGCAAACAACCAATGACGCAGCTGATGAGAAGCCGATTTTTTTTCTTTTTTTAAAAATCCGTTCAAAATGGTTTCTTTTTTCAAGGGCAACTTATAATTGCTGATAAAATGATCCACGATGCTGGTGAAAACGGGAAGCAAATGGCACGCTTCCATTTTGTGAAACAGCACCCATGCTAATAACAAATAGTCGCCTACATCGATCAGAGCCGGCAGCTCTTTTTCCAAAATGGTTACATCTTGTGACCTTTCGTATGTTTGCAAAAAGGGAACCTGCAATGTATATTCTTGCCCTTTAGTAAGAATACGAGCAAAGAAGACATCCGTGGTGGAAGGGCGGATGGAAAGACTATGGACAATCATAGCCAATATTGCGCCACTTTCTTCACTTGGCTTTAGCAATAGTTTTGTTTTTTGTTGTAGGTAAGTTTCAAAGGAAGGGTTAAGCGAAGCGTAAAAATCATAATAGACAATAAAAAGCAATTGAATCAGTTCTTCTGTCCAGCCTGAGTAGTGCAACTCATAAGCCCAAAACAACGCTTCTTCTTTCTTTGTTAAGAGCGAAGTGACAAATGCGTATTTGACTTCCTCTTTTTCGTATAAATAACGGGTAAAGCAAAACTGATCGGTATTTCCAGATTCAGATTCAGGCATTTTCTCGATCAAAGGTGAAGGTGTTATAGTAAAATTTGTTTTACAATTTCCCATGTATTAGTATTTGAATTAGAAAGAATCTGAAAAACGAAATCAATTTTATTTAGAAATACTTTTTATCTAACCTTTAATATATAAAAATGGGAAAGAGAAGCGAATGGAATAAATTTGTGAGTCATGTTTACCATGCTGGTAAAAAATCAAATCCTAGTTATAAGTTTAGCGAGGCTCTAAAAGATGCCAGCAAAAGAAAGCACGAAATGAAGGGTGGAATGGCTCCAAGCATGCCTGCTGCGAGTATGCCTGCTGCAAGCATGCCTGCCGCAAGCAAAGAAAGCATGCCAATGAGTAGTGATGCCCCAATGATGATGAACAAAATGGGCTCTACTATGGGATCCTCCAGTATGACGAAGAAAATGATGGGTGGAAAAAGAAGACGCATGAGCAAAATGACTAAAAGAAAGTCGAGAGGAGGAAGAAAACGCAAGGGTAGTAAAAGAAGGCGTTAAAAAATTATCTATGTTTAATAGATAAATAGATCCAATGGCAAAAATGACTCGAAGAATGCGTCGTGGTGGAGGTGCTGGAATGCGTGGGAATAATTTTCTGCTTCCTTTGCATCCAGCTCATTTGCATCCACATCATTATAAAGGAGGCAGAAAAACGAAAAGACGAAGAAGAGGAAGAAAATAGGCGTTTTTACAAATAAAAATAAAGATGCCGATATTAATACGAATAATAATAATAATAATAATAATAATAATAATTATGCATTTTTATAAATGCATGATGATTACAACATTTTGTGCAAGTTATTCATTTTTTGCAAGGAAATTTCTTTAATAAATCGCCAATCTGTAAAAACAGAGAACAATTTATTCCAATTGTAGATTGATTCTTCCATCTTTTCTCTCTTCAAAGGGTTTGGATTTGTGTTTTTAGAGAGAAGTTGTAAGAAATGTTTCACAAAATCTTCTTTCAAGTCAAAGCTTTGTGAAATGTTTCCAATCACATGCAAAAAAATTACGCTGAGGCTGTAATTGTCCCATGTATCCACATAAGACAACATTTTACGAATAATTGCCGATTTAGGTTGATTAATCAACGGGTTTAAAAAAAGGATTGCCTCTTTTTTATAATTTTCTTTGTACTCTTGTGAAAAAAGAGAGAAAAATGGTTTTGTTTCTATAAAAATATCCACAATCATTTCCATATAAGAATATGATAATGTTTCTTCTCCATTCTCAATCAAATAAAACAAAACATGCGCCTCTAACGGTTTGCACGTATAATCCTGCACTTTCGTCAAGATAGAGGAAATATAAGTTTCTTTAAGCCGATCTTTGATTAAACTATTCTGAAAATGACATAATAAAGGACGATTGTTTTTTTGAAAAAAAAGGTGTTCAGTCGATAAATCAAAAAAACAAATATCGTGTTGATTCAATTGTTGCAAATATTCCAATAACATTGAATATGTGTTTAAAACGTGAAAGAGGAAAGAGACGGGACTTGAAAATGAAAACAAGAAATCGGCGAAAGATTTCTCTTTTTTATCCAGATATTGCAATAAAATATATTTTTTCTCTCTAACTGTATCTTTGTAATCTACTTTTTCAACAGAATTTTCTTCTATTTTGGCAATTTGAATAAAATCCCAGTCTTCTACTATATCGAAATTATCTACCCAATAAGGTATTTCTCTTATTTTTTCACTGATTTTGATTTCATTCGTAGAAAAAAAGTCGTGTTGGCAAAGTTTAGTTCTTTTTTTCAAAGTTCCAGAAGAGCGGATATTTAGTAGATTTATTTGTTTTTGCATAAATTCAAGATCAATATTTGTATTTGTTTCACGTTTGTTTGTATTCATGGTTATAATTCTCTTTATACTAGGATTGCTCTATTCCTTTATTATTTAATTTATTGATAAACATAAAGTATCGGTTTTTGTATGTTTTTTTAATTTTATGCTTAATTTCATCTGGATCTTTGAGACCGCTTGCAAAAAGCCTGGAAACTTCTTCTTTCAAAAGCACAACCGTTTCTTCGCAAAAGGCGTCGAATGCTGCGGATGGTTTGAAATCGTCATCTACAACATGGCGTTCGATGTGGTCGTCCATTTTTTCAATTAGCTCGCGGTTCATCCCAATGTATTCCCGACGCTTCATTGGTGCCTTTTTTTCAGTACTCTTTTTGCGGAAATAATAACGTGCGCTTTTGAACATTTTGTCTAGTATATCGCCTTCATATCTAAGATCTTGAAGGCGAACTATTTCTTGTGAAACGATTTCTTCGTTTTCTTTTAGCCAAAGCGCCCAGGCTTCTTTGAAGTCCTTGCGGTGGTCGTACTGGTGGATCTTGGAAAAGATCCACATATCCTTCATAAATTCTTCGGTGAATTTAAAGCGATAAATGGAAGGCGCTAGAAGATATTTTTCAACACATTCGTCTCTTCTATCGAATTCCTCTGTAACCATTTCTTCTTTTTTTTCAGTTTCCATATTCTTTTTTTGTTGCTTAGATGCGTAAGTGGTGTCTAGTGTATATACATGTCATAATTCAAAAGTTTTTCATTTCAATTTTTTGTAAAAAGTGAAATGTTTTATTGTGTATTCGGATTGGATTAGATGGTTGCTCTCCCTTTATCCAATGCCCAGTCCTTCTCTGGTCTATCTATTTTTTCATTTCTCTCTATAATGGCATCCAATACAAACGGTTTCATTCCGGCTTTGGTCATTTCATATCTTAAACTAGCAGTGTCCTTGGGAAAACAAGTGCCTCCAAATCCTTTTCTACCGTCATGTCCTGGCACAACGGTATGACTGTGCAAAATACGGTCATCGTTGGCAGCTATTTTCCTAACATTTTCATAATTAATATTCTTTTTCTCACAAAACTCATATACTTCGTTACAAAATGAAACTTTTGTCGATAAAAAACAATTGCGAAACATTTTCACCATTTCCGCTTCTTTGTTGGATAAAAAATGAAGAGTATTGTGTTTTATTCTCTCATTGTCAAATGCAAGTTGGAATAATTCCTTGATTTTTGATTGAAATATGATGTCTTGTTCCTCGTTTAACCTAAGTAGCCCAAAAATCCAATCTTTGTTTTGGATAAAATCATGAATGTAATTTTTTTCCGTTAAAAATTCAGGCATAAAATAACATTGTAATTCGTCGCTTGTTCCTACCGGAACAGTGGATCTTAAGACGACAAACCCTTTATAGCCAATTTCTTTCAAATTGGAGAGAACTGTTTTCACAATGGTAAGATGACACGAACCATCTTTGTCCATAGGAGTGGGGACACTTACAAACATCAATTCGCATGCATTCAAATCGTGTAGTCGTAACCCTTTTGGATTACATGCTTCTGGATTGACATCGTATGCCAAAATATCTACATCTTTGCATTTCAATTGGTTGGTTGCTTTTCCGACAAATCCATTTCCGATAATGCCAATAATCATTTTTATAAATTATAAAAATACAAAAATAATAATATAATAATGTAATAATACATGACAAAAATATTGATTGTTGGTGGCGCGGGATTTATTGGGTCAAATTTGTGCGAACTATTGCTAAAAAAGGGAGAAAGAGTGATTTGTTTAGACAATTTATACACTGGAAATATAGAAAACATTCGCCATTTATTGAGTCATCCACAATTTACATTTGTAAATCATGACATTGTTGAACCATTGGTTTTAGAAGAACCGATTGATCAAATTTACAATTTAGCGTGTCCAGCGTCTCCACCAAAATACCAAAAAGACCCCATCTATACATTAAAAATTAATTTTCAAGGAGTAATGAATTTATTAGAGTTTGCCAAAATTAAAGGTGCAATCTTTTTACAGTCATCTACTTCTGAAATATACGGAGAACCGGAAATAACTCCTCAGAGCGAAACATACCGAGGAAATGTCAATACCATCGGCATCCGCAGCTGTTATGACGAAGGAAAACGAATTGCGGAAACTTTAATCATGGAATACAATAGAATACATGGCGTAAAAACAAGAATTGCGAGAATCTTTAATACGTATGGTCCCAACATGGACAAAGACGACGGCAGAGTTGTCTCCAATTTTATAAACCAAGCATTGAACAATAAATCCATTACCTTGTATGGTGACGGTCTGCAAACCAGAAGCTTTTGTTATATAGACGATCAATTGAATGGTTTAATCAAACTGATGAATTCAGATCCAGGCTATATTTACCCCGTAAATATTGGCAATCCACACGAAATAACGGTGAAAGAATTAGCCATTATCGTCATTCGACTCACTGGTTCTAAATCCAATTTGATTTACAAGCCGTTGCCTTCCGATGATCCGACAAACAGAAAACCTGATATTCAAATTGCAAAGAAAATACTCGGATGGGAGCCGACGTGTCATTTGGAAGAAGGAATTAAAAAAACAATTGCTTATTATAAAAGTAAAATGCAAACAATATAAGCATATTTTTATATGTAAAAAGTAATAATATAAAAGACAATGAATTTGTCCAAAGATTCTGATGATGATGATAATGAACAAATCCGACCACCCGATACAGTTGAACGTGTTCAAATGATAGATGATAATGTTAATAATACGCCGACCGAAGAATACTTAATAAGCCAAGCGATTTTAAACAGTATCCAAGATTTCAAGAAAGTGCAAAAAGAACAGGATGATTACGAGGACACAATTTTGAAACAGTATGCAGAAACTAGATTGGAGAGAGAACGTATGTTTAAAGATCTAATTTTAGCTCTTAAAAAAATTGCCACGTATGATAAAAATGTGGCAGATGTGCTAGGGTTGGTCGAAAATATTGTTGAGGGGTATTGTTTAGCTTACATGGAATATTGTGAATTGGACAATGAAACCACCTCTAAAATATTCGGGGAGCTCTCTAAATTGCGAGTAAATGCCAAGTCGGTAGAGCTATTACGTTGTATTATTCGGGAAGAAAGGAAATAAAATAATACAGTTTTGTATTTTTAGCAAAAAATTGAATTTAAATATTATTTTTATTGTAAGTTACAATAATAATAATAATGATTTCAACATCCAATTCTGGTTCTTTTTCGAAATTTGAAAACATAGGGTTGCCTATATCCGAAAAGGTGCATTCCTTACCAGAAGAACTGCAAAAAGAGATTTACTCCTATTTATCCCAGTTGTCTGATCATGAAAAAAAAGCATACAATATCGCATTTCAACATTTGGGCACATCGTTTGATATTTTGAGAAGCAACGGATTTTGTGAATGGAAAAAGACGAGTGAGAAACAATAATTGGATTTAGATTTAGTTTTAGATTTAGTTTTAGATTTAGATTTAGATGATTTCGGGGTTTCTTTTACTTTTTGTTCTTGTTTTTTTTGAACCACCTCTTGTTATTGCTTTGGGTTTATTTAACGGATTGTTTTCAAAGTTTTGTATGGAATCATTTGTGCGCTGCGTAATATTGTTAGACTCTTGTTGTTTTTCCTTTATACTTTGAAAAGCCTCGTTTAAATTTTGACTTGTTTCACCTACTAACACCGATCCTGCTTCTACTGCATTTACTCCTGCATTGAAGGTGGACATTGCTGCTTTGGATCCATCATTCAACGCTCTTGCAACGTCTAATATTTCACCGAGAAAAGGCACGACCCCAACAACATCCATCACTACTTTTACTGCACCAGTAGAAAGACCACTCGCGGCTTTTACAATAGCCTGATTCAACAAATCAATCGCTTTGTCAAGAGGTTCTTCAGTCGAATCGACAAATATTTTTGCATACACCCCTAAAATATATACGGCCAATACAAATTCTTCTTTTAATACGGGATTGTCCAAAGTTTCATTGAACTGTTTCAATAATAAAATAAATTTATCCACCAAATTTTTTCCTGCCTCCGCGATGTTCATCTGGGTTTCCGGACTATCCAAAAATTCATTGAGTTTCTGGAGTATATTTCCAAATTTATTATTTGCAATATTTAATACTTTTGCTGCAATTCTAGATGCAATGTTAATTGGTTCTTCTAAAGGGTTATTTGGTTGTTCTGAAGAGTTTGGGTTGTCTGCATTGATGGGTTGAAGTCCAATCAATCGTAACAATTTATCACCAACAAAATCCGACCCCTTTTCCACAGCGTTTGATAAAGTGTCGCTTGCTATATCCAGAATACCTTCTTTGGGCACAATCGGCTCACTTGTGCTTGACTGCACAATACTTTGAAAAAGTGGCTTTATTTTATTTTTCATATTGCTCAAATCAGAAATATCATTTTTCAATGCTTCTTTCGCATTCGCCGCAGACTGTATCTTATTGGCAGCATAATTGGTCGCAGACTGTATCCTATTGGTGGCAGACTGTATCCTATTATTAATTTTATTTACACCTGTATTAAACTGTTGGCTTGCTTGATCAGAAGCTGCTTGGATAGAATTAAGGGGGTCATTTACGTTTTCTGCACCGCCGTATTGTCTCGATGGATAATTTATATTTTTTTTAGAAAAATATCTTCTATTTTTATTTCTATATTTAGTTCTATTTCTATTTTTTCTTGTTATTTGCATACTTCTTATAACTTATATTAACGTTAGAAGTTTATTTTACA